>Ga0078972_1000292_pt1 | contig 208824 bp, 167 predicted proteins | sample YelNatPaOPGAMG01_FD_67568 | JGI IMG/M metagenome (GOLD analysis project Ga0078972, IMG submission 67568) | Hot spring thermophilic microbial communities from Obsidian Pool, Yellowstone National Park, USA - OP-RAMG-01 (SPADES assembly) (version 2) | ecosystem: Environmental > Aquatic > Thermal...
TACGTATAAAGCTGAATTTATTTATGACAATATTATGATAGCTGCAAATGTTATTAATGCAAGTTATAAGTATGGAGTGAAGAAATTACTAAATTTAGGTTCTTCTTGCATTTATCCAAAATTTGCACCTCAGCCGCTGAAGGAAGAGTATCTACTTACCGGACCACTTGAACCAACCAACGAACCCTATGCCATTGCTAAAATTGCCGGAATAAAACTTTGCGAGAATTATTATAAACAGTATGGTTGCAACTTTTATTCGGTCATGCCTACTAATCTTTATGGCCCAAATGACAATTACAATCTGGAAACCTCTCACGTGCTTGCTGCCCTCATTAGGAAAATTCATACAGCCAAACAATCATACAATCAATCAATCAGTCAATCCGTTACTATTTGGGGCACAGGAACGCCACGACGTGAATTTTTATATGTTGATGATTTAGCAGATGCGATTTACTTTTTGATGAATAAAATTGATGCAAAAGATATTTATGAACAAGGTATTACACATTTGAATATTGGGACTGGTGAGGATTTAACAATTGCTGAATTAGCGGAGTTAATTAAAAATATAGTTGGTTTTGAAGGTGAAATTGTTTACGATACAAGTAAACCGGATGGAACTCCACGAAAATTACTTGATGTAACTCGTATACACAATTTAGGATGGAAACATAGGACGAGTTTGGAAGAAGGGATAAAGAAAGCGTATGAATGGTTCTTGGAAAATTATGCTGGTACCTAAGGCATTATTGAAATATCAGCGAACAGCGTTCAGCGTTTAGAAGTCAGTGTTCAGAAGTCAGAAATTTGAAGATGACTGTTAAAAGTTTTAAAGACCTAATAATTTGGCAAAAAAGTCATCAACTAACCCTTGAGGTTTATAAAATAACATCAAGATTTCCATATTTATTCTTAATAACAAAAGAATTTATACCCATTAAAAATATTTTTTATAAATTATTTCAAAATATATGAAAGCAGTAATTTTAGCAGGTGGCCTTGGTACAAGGTTAAAACCATTTACTGAAATAATTCCAAAACCCCTATTGCCAATTGGTGAGAAATCTGTGCTTGAAATACAAATTGAAAGACTTAGAGATGCAGGTTTTAATCAGATATTTTTGGCGACAAATTATAAATCTGATTACATTAAAAATTTTTTCGGTGATGGATCTAGGTATGGAGTTCAATTAAAATTTAGTAAGGAAGAATTTCCTTTAGGCACTGCAGGCCCACTGTTATTATTAAAAAATGAATTAAAAGAGCCATTTTTGGTAATGAATGGTGATATCTTGAGTCTGATTGATTTTAAGAAGTTTTATGAGTTTGCAATATCTAAAGACGCTCTATTAACAATAACAATTAAAAAAGAAATAACTCCTTTTGCTTTTGGTAATATATTTTTTGATGGAGATATTGTGACTGGTATAGAGGAAAAACCTAATATTATAATGTATATCCTTGCAGGTATTTATATTATGAAGCCCGGAATATTTAATTATTTTCCTGATAAACCTGAATATTTTGGTATGGATAAATTAATACTAAAAATGCTTAAAGAAAAAGAAAAGATAGTAAAATATGAATTAAAAGAATATTGGCTTGATATTGGTAGAATTGATGATTACCAAAAAGCACAGGAATTTTATAATAAACATTTATTGAAGGACAATTAAATGAAAAAAATCTTAGTTACGGGTGCTGGAGGATTTATAGGAAGTCATTTAGTAGAAAGACTTGTTGAATTGGGGTACGATGTTAAGGCTTTTATACATTATAACTCATTTAATTCTTGGGGATGGATTGATACTTTTGATCGAGAACTTAAAAAAAGCATTGAGATTTTCTCTGGAGATATTAGAGACCATAATGGCGTTTATGAAAGTATGAAGGATGTTAGTGCTGTATTTCATTTAGCTGCTTTAATTAGTATACCCTTTAGTTATCATTCCCCAGCAAGTTATATTGACACAAATATCAAAGGTACATTAAATATTTTAGAAGCAAGTAAAAAACTAAATATAGAAAGGATTTTAATTACATCCACATCAGAAGTCTATGGTACTGCTAAATTTGTTCCAATAACTGAAGATCATCCTCTACAAGGACAATCACCTTACAGTGCCTCTAAAATTGGGGCGGATAAAATAGCCGAATCATTCTTTTTATCATTCAATTTACCAATTACAATAGTGAGACCATTTAATACTTATGGACCGAGGCAATCAGCTAGAGCTGTGATACCTACTATTATCACTCAAGTTTTGTCTGGCGAGAAAAAAATAAAACTTGGAGATGTTACTCCGACGAGAGATTTGGTTTATGCTAAGGATACCGTAAACGGGTTTATAGAAATATTTAATAGTGATAAAACTATAGGTGAAGTAATAAATATTGCAACTCAATCTGAAATTTCCATTGGCGATTTAGCAAAGAAAATATTTAAATTAATAGGTAGAGAATGTGAAATTGAAACAGAAGATGTGAGAATTAGACCTGAAAAAAGTGAAGTTAGAAGATTATGTGGTTCTAATACAAAAATCTTAAGTTTAACGAACTGGAAACAAGAATATAATTTAGAAATTGGTTTAAGAAAAACTATAGATTGGTTCATTAATAATGATAGTATTAAATATAAATCAAATATTTATAACATTTAGCAAATAGTTTAGTATAAAATTTTTTAATTAATATACAAATCTATAAATTAAAATGAAAAGTTTAATTTTAGGAGGTGCAGGTTTCATTGGATCTAATATTGCTGAATATTTTTATAACATGGGCACAGAAGTTACAGTTATTGATGGTTTAATTGATAAAACAGGTGGTCAAAAAAAAAACCTTGAAAAATTAAATGGTAAAATAAAAATATTCTTTAAAAAAATTGAAGAATTAGAAAATTTAGATGAGTTATTAATTGAAACAGACTTAATAATTGATTGTATGGCATGGACCTCACACATTGAAGCAATAGAAAATCCATTCTTTGATCTAGATTTAAATTGTAGATCACATTTATTTTTAATTGAAAAATTAAAAAAAATTAAAAATAAAAAAGTAATTTTTCTTAGTTCACTTATAGTTTTTGGTGGTAATAAAAATCAAGTAATAGTTGAAGAAACTTATCCAAACCCTATTGATATACAAGGTATACATAAATTAACTGCTGAATATTACTTTAAATTTTATTCCAAAATATATGATTTTAATATTGTTATTTTACGATTTCCTAACTGCTTTGGTAAAAATCAATTAATAATTGGTAAAGATATTGGTTTAGTGGGCTCTATTATTAGAGATTCATTGCTTGATAAAGAAATTGAGGTCTATGGACGAGAAAGGACACGTCAATTAATTTTTGTGGATGATTTAGTGGATATAATCTGGTTAATTGTGCAAAAAGATATAAAAAGTTTTTTACAGTTCAATGTTTCAGCCTATAATATTCCTGTTTTACATTTGACCGAAAAGATAGTAAAAATTACTGGTAAAGGGAAAATATTATTAAAAGAAATTCCGCAAAAAATAGATAATATTGATCAAGGTACTATATTTATTGATAATAGTAAATTAATTAAATTCGTTGGAAGATTAAATTTTACCAATATTGATGAAGCTTTGACTAAAACAATTAATTATTTTAAGGAGAATTTAATATGATTTGGAGATGTGACTTAGTATCACAATATGAATATTATAAAGAAGAAATACACGAAGCAATAAATAGAGTTTTAATTTCGGGACAATATCTTTTAGGAAAAGAGCTATCTTCATTTGAAAAAGAATTTGCTGAATATATAGGGGTTGAATTTGCCGTAGGGGTGGCAAATGGTACAGATGCATTAATTATTGCTCTGATGGTTTTGGGTGTTGGTCCTGGAGATGAAGTAATTACAACACCTTTTACGGCGATTCCGACTGTTTCTGCTATAATTGATGTTGGTGCAAAGCCTTTATTTGTTGATATAGATGAGAATACTTTTTTGATGGATTTATCAAAGGTTGAAAATGCAATTACAAAAAAAACTAAAGCTGTTATTCCTGTTCATTTATTTGGAAATGTTGTTGATATCCCAACATTGAGACAAATTGTAGGGGAAATTCCAATTATAGAAGATGCTTGTCAAGCACATGGAAGTCTGCTTAATGGAATAAAAGCCGGTTCTTTTGGGGATATGGCTGCGTTTAGTTTTTATCCTACGAAAAACCTTGGAGCTTATGGTGATGGGGGAATGATCTTAACAAATAATGAGGAATATTATAAAAAAGCAAAGTTACTTCGTATGTATGGTATGGTTGATTACAATCATATTGTTATAAATGGGATTAATAGCCGTCTTGATGAATTACAAGCTGCTGTATTAAGAGTGAAATTAAAATACCTTGATAGAATGAACCAAAAAAGGAATTTAATTGCAAAAAGATACATTGAAGAATTAAATGAGAAAATGTTTATACATCAAAAAATTAATTCAAATGTTTTTTCGAATTATCATGTATTTGTTACAAGATTTAAAGGTAATCGAGAAATCTTGATAAATTATTTGAACTCGCAAAACATTCAGACTAATATTTATTATTTAATGCCTATTTACATGCAAGAAGCAAATAAATATCTCGGTATAATGAAGGGGACTTTTCCAGTAGTTGAAAAAGTTTGCGATGAAGTAATTGCGTTACCTATGTACCCAGAAATGAAAACGGAAATACTAACAACTATAATAAGTACCATAAATAATTTTTTGGAGGATTACTAATGGTAGATAAAGATGTAATTTTAGGCGAAAACGTTCGAATATTTAATCTCGATCTGGTGAATATATTTGGTTGTAAAATAGGCGACAATAGTTTTATTGGACCATTTGTAGAAATTACTAGAAATACCATTATTGGTAAAAATTGTATTATTGAAAGTCATGCATTTTTATGTGATTCAGTTATCTTAGAAGATGAAGTGTTTGTTTCACATGGTGCTATGTTTACAAATGATTTATATCCAAAAGTAGGTGTAAAAGTAGAATATTTAAAAACTTTAGTTAAAAAAGGTGCCTCTATTGGGACAAACGCAACAATTGTAGCAGGGGTTACTATTGGTGAGTATTCAGTAGTAGGTGCTGGTGCTGTTGTTACAAAAGATGTACCTCCCTTCTCAATAGTCGCTGGCAATCCTGCTAGGATTTTAAAACAATTTAATAATATAGAGGAAATGAAAAAATACTTTCGATCAAAACAGAAGACAAAATGAAAAATGTAACCAAAATTATTTTATTTCAAAATTTACCAAATAAAACTCGCTCATATTTTAATTTTCTCTTTAATAAATTAAAAATAAAATTAAATGAAAATAAATTAACTTTTATTGAAAATATTAATTACTTTGAGCCAGAAAAACAAAAACATAAAAAAGCTTTGCTAACATTATCCCCAACTGCATGGTTACAAGCTATTAAAGAATACCCAAATATAAAAAGATTTAATTATGTTGGATTAACATTTGAAATCGTTAGAGCACTTAATTTAAATGGTTATTTAGTAGATATTTCAGATATAAATACAGTTTTTTACCCTCAAAAAGACTATGATTTGTTGATTGGACATGGCGGTAAGTGTAAGCAAATTATTGATAACGTTAAAAAGAATGCAAAAATAATTCAATATGTATCGGGTGAATTTTGGGAAGCATTTAATAAAGAGAGCGAAGAAAGGTATAATGCATTTTGTGAAAGAAAAAGTATTAAAGAAAAACTTAAATTTAAAAGAACCCTTGATGGGCTTATTGAGGGAGAAAATTATTTAGCTGAAAAAGCTGATATTTTATTTAGTTGTAATTTTCCAAGGATGGTTAATTCTTTTGGTAAATATAAAAGTAAATTTTTCTTTACTGGTTTTGGTGCTTATCCAGATCAATTTTTATCTATTCCTATTGAACAAAAAAATTATAATAACGGGCGAAGAAATTTTATTTATGCTGGCGGTACAAATGGTAATATTCAGAAAGGTCTAGATTTATTAATCGAAGCATTTTCAAAAGCGCCAGAACTAAATCTTTACATTTATTGCAAAGTAGAAGAAGAAATTCTTAAATACTATAAGAAAGAAATCAGTAATAAAAATATTCATTACATCTATCATTGGAGGTTTTTCCCTTATAGAAATCGCTTAAAAGAATTGATGAAAAGAATAGTTTTCACAATACATGCGCCAATTAATTCAGGTCTTGGTACTGCTTTCATGGGTAGTATGCTGATAGGATTAATACCGGTAGGTTATGTTGATTTAGAAGATGGGCTTGATTTTGCAGTTCTTTCTAACTCCTGGCAAATTGAGGATTTAATAAAGGTAATTAAAGAGGCTAGTAATAAATCACCTGAATGGTGTAAAGAAGCATCTAAAAAGACAATTGAATATTCAAAGAAAAATTGGAGCATAGAAAGCTTTAGGATTAAAATTAATGAATTAATAAAGAATATTGATACCCTAGTTAATAAAGGGATTTGATACCCCAATTAAAAATATTATAGGGATTCTAATTATGAAGAAGATACTAAAAAGTGTATATATGTTTGTTATGAAGCCAATAATTTCTCTTATGCGAAAATTAGAGATTGATATATATACAAATAGGATACTTTTAGGGAAATTATTAATAATAGAAAATTCTAAAAAAAATGTTAAATCTTTAGAAGATGTGGAATTTAAAATTTTTTCCCAATGGGGAGAAGATGGCATTATACAGTATTTGATTAGTAAGATTCCAATTGAAAACAAAATCTTTGTTGAATTTGGAGTTGAGGATTATCGAGAAGCAAATACAAGGTTTTTATTAGTTAATAATAATTGGAGTGGTGTAGTCATTGATAGTAATGCAGATTATATAAAAAAGATAAAGAGCGAAGATATTTATTGGCGTTATGATCTTAAAGCAATACATGCTTTCATTACAAAAGATAATATTAATGATTTATTATTAAATGCAGGTTTAAGTGGTGATATAGGGTTATTAAGCATTGATATAGATGGTAATGACTATTGGGTCTGGAATGAAATTAATTGTATTTCTCCTAGAATTGTTATTTGTGAATATAATAGTTTATTTGGTAATAAATATGCAATTACAATACCGTATGATGCGTATTTTAATAGAACTAAAGCTCATTATTCAAATCTTTATTTTGGTGCTTCTTTGAAAGCGTTGTGTTTGCTTGCGGAACGAAAGGGTTATTGTTTTATAGGATCGAATAGTGCAGCCTGTAATGCCTTTTTTGTGAGAAATGATTTTAAAAATTTTGTAAAAGATATTATTAGGGAGGCAAAATATGTTGAAAGTAAAGCAAGAGAATCACGAGATAAATTTGGGAAATTGACCTTTATAAGTGGAAAGGATAGAATTAAACTTATTTCACACTTAAAAGTAATTGATGTTATTAATATGCAGGAAAAGAGTATTAATGAACTTGATATTTTCTGAAAAAGGTAAAATGTGTTATTTAAAATTATTACTTCTAAAAATATCTCAAGTTTATAACAATTAAATAGTTTTATTATGAGTAATATTGAAAAAGATAATTATTTTACTTTACGAAATGTCGATAAACAATATTACGAGAATTTTCGACTTCCTAAGACTTTAATTGAGAATTTACCTTCAGATAAAAATGCAAGAATATTGGACATTGGTTGTGGCTTTGGGCAGGTTTTACAACAACTTGTAAAATTAGGATATAAGAATGCGAAGGGCGTCGACATCTCAAAAGAAGCAGTTATTTTCTGTAAACAAAATAAATTAAGTGTAGAACTTATTACCGACATTATGGAATATTATATTGAGGGAAGGTATGAATTTATAATCATGAACCATGTTCTTGAGCATGTTGAAAAGCATAAAATTATCCCTACTTTAAAATATATTAGGGAAAATCTTCTTAATGACGATGGGAGCCTTTATCTAGCTGTTCCTAATGCTCAGTCAAATACTGGTGCGTATTGGTATTTTGAAGATTTTACGCACAATTATCTTTTTACTTCGGGGAGTTTGATATATGTACTTAAAGCGGCAGGATTCAATGATATAAGATTTCTAGATTCTTATCATTTTCATGAAACTAACTTAATTAAAATGATTATAAAAAAATTTTTTTTATCACTGTATGTTGTTAATAAAAAATTTTGGAATAAAGTTACTTCGAGTGCTTATCATAAACCAAGTCCTGTTTTTTATTCTTATGAATTAATTTGTCTATGTAAAAAATAAAAAATGGTAAGATACTTTATATTTTTAATTTCTCTTTTTATTAAAAAAGAAAATAATAAAGAACTTAAAATTAGGCCCACGGATAAGGTATTAGTTATAAAGCTAGATGAAATAGGCGACTTTGTTTTAATGTTGCCTATGATTAGAGAACTTAAATTATCTATGCCTACAGTACAAATTGATTTATTAACAAAAAATATTGTTCGTAATATTGTTGAATTATGTCCTTATATTGAGAACAAATATTACTTACCAAATTTTTTATTTAAAAAAAATAAATTTAGTAAACTTTTACTACTAGTTTATTCGATTATTTATCCTCTATTAACCGTAAGAAAGAAATATGATATGGTAATCGTACCACGATGGGATGTAGATTCATCTTTCTCTGTTTTTTTCTCATTTTTCTCAAACGCCAAGTTTAGAATTACTTATAGTGAGATTATCAATAATACAAAGAAAAAATATAATAAGAATTATGATAAATTATATACACATGTTTTAGTTGATGAAACACCAAAGCATGAAGTAGAAAGAAATTTGTATATTTTAAAGTATTTAAATATTAGCGTAAAAAATAATAATCTAGAAATTTGGTTTGATAAAAATGATGAAAAAATTATTGACAAGTATATTAATAAATTTGATAATAATAAGATAATATCAATCTGCCCAGCAGCAAGCCATAAAAGAAGGGAATGGAAACATTCTAATTATCAAGAGATTATTTATTGGTTAATACAAGATTACAGTTTTAATATTGTGATTGTAGGTGGTAAAGAAGATAAAGATTGTTTTTTGTTTAATAGTTATGGTTATGAAAATAAATTAATGGATCTTAGGGGTAAATTGACTCTAAGGCAAACTGCACTAATATTAAAAAAATCTATTCTATACATTGGTAATGATACAGGTCCTATGCATCTAAGCGCAGCAGTTGGGACACCTGTTATAGAAATTAGTGCTCAACCATTTAATGTCGATATAAAACATCCTCAATCTCCATTAAGATTTTATCCTTGGGGAGTTAAATATAAATTACTTCAACCAAAATTTACTACTCCACCATGTCCACAAAATATGTGTGTTAGTAAATATTCGCATTGTATAAATAATGTTTCAATAGATGAAGTTAAGTTTGCAGTTAAAGAATTACTACATTTACCATGATAATGGAGAAATTATTACTTTTAGAATATTTAGAAAATTTAAAGTATAAACTTATTTAATATATCCAAGTTGATGGTTTATCGGATTTAACAACTATTCAAGTATATCCTAATGCTGAAAGTTTATGTGTAAAATTATTAGAGTTATTAAAAAATTACGATCAGATTAAACAAGAACAATTTGAATTTACACGCAAAGTTATTCCGTTAAAAGTCAAGGGAAAAATTGACTAATAGTTATGTCAATAAATTTATTTTTATGAAGAATCAAAGATATACATTGTTGACATATTCAATGAGTTTCTTTAAGTTTCATTCGAGACTTCAGGAAAGGAGCGAGAGTTTGATCCCGTAAAAATCTCTTTAGGAGATTCCGCATTAAGCGGTTTTGAAAAGTGGGACATCTCTTGCTCTTTTCTCTTTTTAATTTGACGTCTCGAAACAGGGGCATAAAAATCAATAGGTTGAAATCTTCTGCTACGGTCTGGATTATTTTGAATATTAGTTGCACTATGTTTTTCTCTATTAGCTCTATCAATTTCAGGGTCAAAAGCTTTATTGTGTTTGAGCATACCGTAGATGATTCTTAAGATTTTATACATAACAGCACCTAAAGCAGCCATCTTAGGCATTCCCTTTTTTAAGTGCATAGCATAGATTTCTTTTATGTAAGGATTATGAGCAATAGCAAAGCGAGCAACATTAAAAAGAATTTCTCTTGGTTGTTTTCTTCCACGTTTACTCATTCTGTAGCCGTATAATCCATCGCCACTTTGCTTAAAAACAGGATGAACTCCAAAATAACTTGCTAAGTGTTTTACAGTAGGAAATCTCTCGACCGATAAAATTTCTATCATAAGTCCTACTGCAGAGTAAGTGCCAATTCCCTGGAAAGTCTTTAATAGTTCAACTTCAGGTAATTTACAATTATTTTCTAATTGTTTGGTTTGCCAAGCAATAAGTTTTTCTAACCTGAGTATTTGCTCTACTATTGCTTTAATTATTTCTGCAGTTGTATCATCAACACTTGAGGCAACTGACTTTTTTGCATTCTCGATTAAAGCGATTGCTAATTCTTCTTTTATGTAAGGTATTTTGCTTAACTTAGATAACTCTGCTTTTGATAGATGCCGTGCTGTTGGATATTGTCTTAACATCTTTAATGTCCACTGATTTATTTTGCTACGACAATATCTCAAAACTTCCGGATTAGCTATGTATAACAATGAGCCTAATTGATTGAGCAATTGGACTTTTTGTTTAGTCAGCATTTTAATAAAAGTCCATTGCTTTCGTGCTGAAGAATAATAATCTTCATTGTTATAACTAACTTTTTCCGGGTGACTAATCATATACTCAGCAACATTTTTTGAACTCTCTTTATCCGTAATTATTCTTTTGAGCGTAGCCTTACTGTTATAATTTACTCCAAATGGATTTACTCTTGCTATGGATAAATTGAGTTTACTCTGGTACTTGCTCAGTAGTTTAAGCCAGTTGTTTTCGTATCCCCCAGTTGATTCAACTGCAGCAAAGATATTTGCTTCGGGATGCTTGGCTATGAAGCCAGATAATATCTTATAAAGTTGGTTATGTCCTTCAAAGGTATCGTCGAGCTGAAAACCATCCTCTACTATTTTTTTATTATTATCGAGAATGATAAAATCAGCATACCCTTTGGAAACATCGATACCTAAGTAATATTTGTTTGACATATTTTACCCAATTAAAAATTTTGTGATAATATCTTTAATTTTGTTCAGGTAACATCAATCTTGTAAAATGCGGCTTCAACTTGAGCCATGTTATTCCCCGACTTTTACCTGAACGGAAGGAAAAAACTCTGCGACGGGCTCGAAGCCCATTTCGCTAACCTTCTCTACCGTTCTATATAATTACTTTTTACAAAAATTTCAAAGAATATTTGATAATTTTTCTTAACTTGTTTTAACGTATTTTTAACATACAAGATTCCGCAGATTTGCGCAGATTTTTCGCTGATTAATTTTTTGTCTTTGCAAACATCTACGACTTCTGCGTGAAATTTATTTCTCGCAGATTTCACGGATTTGCGCTGATTTTTTCTGCGAACATCTGCGATAATCTGCGCCTATCTGCGTGAAAATTATTTCTCGCAGATTCCGCAGATTTGCGCAGATTTTTTCTGCAAACATCTGCGATAATCTGCGCCTATCTGCGTGAAATTTATTTCTCGCAGATTTCGCGGATTTGCGCAGATTTTTTCTGTGAACATCTGCGATAATCTGCGCCTATCTGCGTGAAATTTATTTTACAGTTTTAAGATATCTCAGTAAATATGATACATTCTCTATAAACAATCTTGTTGAAATATATTTTTCATCGGTATCATTTGGAAATGGAGATGTATCATACTTATCACCTACATATGTTTTGCTATACATTTCAGAATTTTCATCTCCTGTAATTTCTTCATTAATATACGGATTCGAAATAAATACATTTTTAGTCAACCATCTATTCCTTTCATCAAGTTGAGATATTATTTCATTAACTCTTTCAAACTTGATATCGTTATTGAAATTATTAAATACCTTTTCACTTGGTAATCTTAAATAATCATTAATAATTTTATATACTTCATTGCTACTGAACATTTTAATATCGAAAGGAAATTTCAAATCACTATAACTAAAAAGATTGAGTTCTTTCGCTGCATTAAACTGTCTGTACAAATCTTTCGTGTTAATTATTCTTTTGCAGGGATAATGTATGGGAGTATTCTCATTATTATAATCAAAAAAATATTTTCCATATTTTACATTTGTTCCTTTGCGATGGATATAAATTGGTTTATTAGAACCAATCTCAACAAATTTAGGAATTATTGCTAATGAATCTCTCCTTTCGATTATAGTAGATTCAATCCAGTTCAATGCATCAGGAATTCTTTCAATAAATTTTTTATCACCAGTCATTTCATAAAATTTAATAAGCATTTCAATATGTCTTGCTGTGTATTGAGGGTCAAGCGAAGCAGGTTCATAAGTTCTTGCCGAAGCAGGTTCTAAATTAAAATCATACTGTTGAGCCCATCCTGCTTGTGGATTTTTATATTGTGAAAGAAGATAAAAATTCATTCCTTTTTTAATTGGCTCAATTAAATTTTTGTAGTCTAATGTTTCATAACACAAAATCAAGAATTTTATGTTATTCCATATAACATTGTCATTAAAAGTATAATAACAAGTGTAATCTTTTTTACAATTTACATTATCAAGTGGAAAACGCTGAGGCCAGGCTCCATTGGGATACTGACTTCTCAATATAAATTTAATTGCTTTACTAAGAGCTTTTTCAACTTGTTTATCTTTCTTCAATAAATAAAATCTCAATAAGAATTTTGAAGCTCCTGCAGTTACATCATCATCAAAAGTTGCATTGCCATAATAATGCTGAAATTCTTCTAATCTCCAAGCATTAGCACCAATAGTTGAGTACCATTTTTTTAATGATTTTTCACCAGCAAAATCAATCATGTAATTCCAGCCACCGCATTTTAATTGACCTTTGATTAATGCATATGCAGATTTTTTTGCTAAGTTGTAATAATATTCATCTTGAGTTATTTCATAAGCGTCAAGAAAAAGATGTCCCATTTCAACAGTTCCAGGTCCTTGTACCCAAACCATAGATGGATAAGCTTCCATTTCACCCCATCGGCGAGATAAATCTTGTTTGTATATCCAAACATAGCCGCCATTTACAGAAATATTTTTATCAAAATATTCAGCAGCTTTTTTAATAACATTTCTAATTTGATTTTTTATATCATATTCTGTTTGTGCAAATAAATTTACAGTTATAATTGTGTTGATAATAACTGCAGCAACAATTTTTAACGAAAAAGAAAAATATTTTTTCATTACAAAATTTTCCCTTAAGATTTTATCAGAAAGAATAATTGAATCATTTTACAATTAAAACATCTTTTTTAACATCATCAGCAAATTTTGTTTTGTTCATTATTTCATTTGCATTTTTCCCTTTTAAGTAAATTGCAGCTGTTTTATCTCCTTGCAATTGTAATAAAACATTATTCAAACCCGGTGAATCAAAATTTTCAATTGTTACATTTTTACTTTGGCTTATTTTAATAACAGGTTCGTTAGAAATAATTTTGGTGTCTTTAATAATAATTTCTTCAGCATCAAACATTGAGATTCCTTTTTTAGAGGTCATTAATACATTATTCAAAACAATATTTTTAATTGGCATTTCGGGTAAACCTTGAAGAACTACAGCATCTTCAGCTCCAATGCAATAAATATTTTTTAAGAATATATTTCTGAAGATTGGAGTGCCTTCATTAACTTCAAATGCAACAGCTTGTTTTGATTTTTCTTCAAGTGGAATATCTTCTGTAGGTGCTGCACCACCATAATACATATTAAAACTTACAGCCTGAGTAGGAATATCTTTCATATAAATATTTTCGATAAAAATATTTTCAACTACTCCGCCTCTGCCTCGTGTGCTTTTGAATCTTAATCCCACATCAGTTCCAATAAAATTGCAATTCATTACTTTAATATTTTTTACGCCACCTGACATTTCACTTCCTATTGTAAAACCGCCGTGTCCATGATAAACAATACAATCAGCAATAATCACATTTTCTGTTGGAATTCCTCTTTTTCTACCGAATTCATCTTTACCGGATTTCATACAAATTGCATCATCACCTACATCAAATTTTGAATTGTATATAATTACATTTTTGCATGATTCTACATCAATACCATCTCCATTTTGAGAATACCATGGATTTCTAACTGTTACATTTCTTACAATTATATTTTCACTCATTAAAGGATGTAAATTCCATGCAGGTGAATTTTGAAAAGTAACTCCATCGAGTAAAATATTTTTACACTTTACAAGATTAACCATAACTGGTCTTAAAAAATCTCTTACTTTTTCATAATCTTCTTTTGTTAATTGTTTTTTTGATTTTATCAATTCAGATAAAATTTTTTCACCATTCATAGCCTGCTCAGTTGGCCACCATGTATTTCCAGATTTATCAACCACACCGCCTGAAGCAACTAACTCTTTCCATTGGTTTGCAGTCAATTTATATTTTTTTACTGGACGCCATGCTTCTCCTCCACCATCAATAATTCCATAACCAGTAATTGCAACATTTTCTAAATTAAATCCGCTAATCGGGGAAGTGCATCTATATTGTTGTGTTCCTTCATAAGTTGTTTCTATCAATGGATAGTCATCAAAATTTTTTGTGAATTGAATGTGTGCACCTTGCAGCAAATGTAAATTAACATTGCTCTTTAATGATATTGGACCTGTAAGCCATAAACCTGCTGGAACAATAACTTTGCCGCCGCCGCTTTTTGAACAAGCATCAATAGCTTTTGCAAATGCTTCTGTGTTGATTGTCAATCCATCACCTTTTGCTCCAAAATCTGTAATATAAAATTTTCTATCAGGGAAACTCGGCACATTTAATTCCGGCATTTGAAATTCCAGTCCTTTGTAATATTTCTTAATTTCTTTTTTAATATCATTTTGTTTTGAGATTGTTGCTTGTGGAAAGAATAAAATTATACAAAGGGCTAATAAAGAAACTAATATTGTTTTTTTCATTTTTATTTCCTTTCAAATGTTGATAATAAAAAAGGGGAAGAAAATTTTTATCCTTCCCCTGTATTTTTTTATTAAGTTCATCTTAGACATTATTGCAAGTTAGCCAATTGTAAAATCCATTTAACTAAATTTTCTGCGGCTCTCAGATTCTGAAAATCTTTTGGCAATTTTCTATTGTCAATATATTCATTGTAAAGCCATGGGTCTCCAATTGCAATAACAAATCCATCACCATATTTCTTAAATATAACTACAGGTTCTTTCTCTTTTTTCAATAATACATAAGGGAGTTCATCAAATTTTATCGTGGATATTTCTTTCATGTAAATCTTATCTACACCAGCAAATATTGGATTGAACGGCAAATTAACAAACGCACCCATATCATATTTATTTCCATCAACTCTGTTCAAACTAACTTCGTTGAAAGTAAACCCAAAGCGATTTGCTAATTGATTAAAATGTTCGAACTCACAATTGCCTTTATCGTTAGCAAACAATAAAAGTATACCGCCTTTTTTAACAAATTTTTCAATTTCATTTATGCTTTTTTCATCAATGTAATTTGGTTTTTCTGTTTCTGCAGGAGTATCGGGGTCAACAATTATATAAACATCAGCATTTTGTAACTTTTTGAATTTAGGAGCTTCTTTTAATTCGGAAATTTTAGCACCATATTTTTCAAATAATTTTCCTAAAACATAAAATCCAGAATTTGTTGTATCTTCCCATATGTAATGATATCTCTCTTTCTTTCCTTGCTTATTAGTTCTGAATTCATTATTAAAAAAGTTATCGAGGAGAACATTAAATTTCTTTTTAGAAAAAGCTTCTGCTTTTTCAATTTCCATTGCAGATAAGATTAAAGGACCATAACCTTTAAAATCATTTGTTCTGGGTTTTTCACTCACATAATATTCATAAGAGCCATCACGATAAGGATTTCCGCCAAGTCCAGCACCTCTGCAAGTTCCATATAAATTGTAGTATCCGTCTTTATCAAGTTTAACAAATTCTTTCAATGCTCCTTTGAAAGATAGTTTTGCTTCTTCAATAAATTTTTCAGGTAGATAGCCGTTGTTGTAACCTTTTACAAAAGCATAAATATACATTAATGTAGCAGATGCTTCGAGATAATTCCCTTCACGATTTCCCTGATCTAAAACTTGATACCACACTTTTGATTTAGAATCTCTTACTTTTAATAATGCATTACAAACATTGTTAAGAATAGAAATTAATTTTTGTCTATCGGGATGTTCTACTGGAAGAAAATCTAAAACATCAACAAGAGCCATAACATACCAGCCAATAGCTCGTCCCCAAAAATGAGGAGAACGACCTGTAACAGGGTCAGCCCATTTTTGTTGTTTACTTTCGTCCCATGCATGATAGAGCAATCCTGTTTTTTCATCCAGAGTTTTTTCATAAATCAAAATGATTTGCTTTGTTATGTCGTCAAAATCTTGTGGGCGATTAAATACTTTCGCATATTCAGCATAAAAAGGTTGACCCATATAAATTCCATCGAGCCATATTTGATATGGATAAATTTTCTTATGCCAGAATCCGCCGCTTTTTGTTCTTGGCATTTCAACTAATTGTTTATGTAATGTATCAACCGCAGTTTTGTATTTTTCTTCTCCAGTTACCTGATAAACAAAAAGAACAGCTCCTGCTGGTTTAATGTTATCAATGTTATACTCAGAAAGCTTATAAGTATTAATATTGCCATTATCATCAATGTACTGGTCTAAATTCCCTTTAATGAAATCAAAATATTTTTTTTCTCCAGTGTAATAAAACATTTTTCTTAATGTTTCGAGCATCAAGCCTTGTTCATAATTCCATTTTTTATTTGTCATAAATGAATCATAAGTTACATTACCCGGATGACGAGCTAAAAATGATTCGGCAAATTTAATTGACCATAATTCTTTGCTGAATTTCCCTTTGGGATAAATATTTGTAATTATCCCAAGAAGCAGGAAAAACAAAATTAGGTTTTTTAGTTTCTTCATAATTATTATCCTTTTTTATAAAGCAAAGTTCAAAGAAATTCTGTTGACATTATTAAATACTTTTATGTGAGAATATGAATAATTAATTTCAACAAGATTACCGGCTATTTCTGTATTTAGACCAATGCCAGCAGACCAAGAAGCAATATCTCGATTTGTTTGATATCCTGCTCTTAATGAAACCATGTTCATAAATTTATATTCCAATCCTAAGTTCACACGTTCTGAATAGTTATTGTAGTGAGCAAAATCTACAGCAAGTGTCAGCTGCTGGTTTGAACTTTTTTCGTCAACAAATTTCCAGAGGTCTATTGCTGTTCCAAGTGTAAATACTAAAGGAAGCTGTTCATCAATTTCTTCGCGCTTAATATTTGAAGAGAAATTTCTAATTGCCATACCAAATCGAAAATCTTTGTAACCTGTGTTATATAAAACACCTGCATCAAAGACAAGCTTGGTTGCATTATTCTTTTTTGATGTTCCATTAATAAAATAATTTTCACCTAAGTTTTGACCTGCAATTCTCACATTTCCACCAATTGAAAATTGAGTGCTAATTCTTTTTGCATAACTTAATCCAACTGAATAAGCACCAACATTACTCAGTTTTCCATTATCAATATAACCATCTGGATATAAAGCCTGTTGAGAAGGGTCAATTAAGCTTGTTCCAATAATTTCTCCATAATCAACTGTAAGAATATGAAAACCTAATGTGCCGTAATTTTCCAAGTTATAAGTAGCTGTTCCAGCTAAATATTTTATATCAGCAATCCATTGAGTATAGTTTAGACTAATGTCGAAAGTATTGCCAGTATTTGCTATACCTGCAGGATTATAAAAAATTGCTTCAGAAGAATTTCCAACAGCATAGAAAGCTTCGCCCATTGCACTTGCTTTTGGGGAGACACTGACTAACAAAAAGTTCATCGTGCTCTGTGCTAATTTATTCAAACCAACTTGTGCCTGTAAATTTATTCCAAGTATTAATATCATTAACAAAGTCAAATAAAATTTATTTGTTTTCATTATTGAAACTCTCCCTTTTATTTATCTGACTACAATAAATTTCTGATAAGAAATTTCACCATTTGGCTTTTCAAACACTGCAATGTAAACACCACTGCTTATTACCTGTTGGCTTGAAGTTAACATGTCCCAGGTTTCTGAACCAGATTTAGCAGGATTATCGTGAATAATTGTTTGAATCAAATCGCCATGTTCGGTGTAAATTTTTATTTTGCAAACTGGCGGTAAATTGAAAAAGATAATTCCACGCTGGTCTGTAAATCCATAAGTTTTTAACAATGGGTCATTGATGTTATAAGGATTAGGAACAATTCTAATTTTTGTCATATCATCATAAGCAAGTCGTGGTGGATTAATCCAGTAAATATTTGGCACAAGAACACGAGAACTATACATAATTTTTCCTCTTGTAGTTGGGTCAGCATTAGGGTCATTGCTTGCAATTCTTGCTTTTGATTGAACATAGTAATAATACTGTGCACCAAACAAAATTGATTTATCTTTATAAACATGTTCAACTGCTTTATCAGAAGCATCGGAATCATAAATTGGTTCATAAAAAACTGTATCTTGATTTGAAACTCTTCTCATAATTCTATAGCCTGCAAAATTCGGCATTGCTTCTGCATCGGGACATTTCCATTTAATTTCAACACCATCACCATAACCAGTAATTGTTAATTCAGATGGTGGAGGCGGAGCTTGAGGAATTTTGTAACCAGTTTTAAAATTCCATTTAGCTCTGTAAGCAGCTAACATAACAGAATCAATTCCAGAACTAATCCATCTGTCTTTTCTTTTATCAATTTCCTTAGCATCTGGAGGAAATACAAATTCTTTTGGCAGCCATCCTTTTTCAGGGTCAGGCATATTAGGTGGATTTTCAAGTGTTCCTTTCAACCATTTTCTTCCAACTTCTATTGCTTTTTCAAGTGATAAACCTGCAATTCCAGATGCATAAACAATTCTAATTTTTTTACCAGGTGCAAAATTTCTGTAAGGACCAAATACACTTACCATCAATGGATTTGGACCTTGTTTTGTTCCTCCCGGATAATTTGAATAATCATTAGTGCCTAATTCATCAGAGTTTCCTCCATGATGAGTTCCAGGATGAACATTTCCACTCATTGGGAAATAATCAGAAAAACCTCCAGCTAATGCCCAGAAGTTTTTGTTGCCATATTGGTCATTTTCTGCTGTGTAAGGAATATAAGTTGCAGTTGCAGCATATGTTATTTTCGGTTGCAAGAAATCATCTTTGTCTTCTGCAGGATTGCTAAAAGGCTGCTCGGAAGCATGAAGAACTGTGTAGAAATAAATATTACTAAATAATAATCTGCCATCTTGAGAAGTTACTGGAGCTCCCATATCATCACCAGGTTTATCAGGGTCATCAGCACTATATTGATAATAAACACGAGCAGTATCTCCTACTCTTCCACCATAATAATGATTCCATACACGAGTTAACATTGGAACTTCATTAGATGGAACTGATGGATTTATGCCAATTGAGTAATAACTATTGGCACCGTTTCCTTCCATTTTTATATAAACTGAATCAAAAGTAAAATTGGATTTATTCTCAAATGTTACATCAAAAATTATGTAATTATCATTATAATTCTGACTCCATGCCATAATTTTACGAGTCATCTCTATTCCATAAATATATTCATTACCTACTTCAATTATCTGGTCATATGTTCCATCAGTAAATTTAGAAGGGTTGTATTCTCCAAAATCCTGTAAATCAACTGATTGGAAATTTGTAACTTGTTTAGGATACTTGTAACGAATATAATTTGTCATTGGTTTAGTGACTTTACCAATTTGTGTCCATTGAGTTGTAGGACCATAAATTGGCAATGTATCAATTTTACCTGTAAATGGATTCGGCCAGGGTGAAGTAGTTCCAATTTGAAATCCTGAACCCGTATTTAATTCTCGATATTGTCCTCTAAAACCAATTATGTTATAATCATTTGGGAAGAATCCGGCTCTGTAATCAAAATTACCTTTATCAGCATTTGCAGTTACGCCAATCCATACTCTTCCCACTTTCATCATTGCAGTTTTTGTTTCTTCTGCCTGCTGTGCTTGAATTTGAATTAGTGAAAAAGCAAAAACTAAAATGAAAATTTTCAAAAATATTTTTTCTAATTTCATTTATATATCTCCTTTTATTTTCAAACTAAAAATCAATTCTGAAACCGACCCAGATATCGCGTGGCTGTCCATATAGCCAGAAAGAATAATTAGGGTCATTGATGTAAGGTTTTTCATCGGAACGTAAATCGCCAACTTTATCATTCCCTGGAATATAAAATCCGGGTTGAGATTGTCTTAATTGGTCAAATTCCGGAGAATCATACATTGGAAGATGTAATGATGCTAAATATTTATTGAAATCATTATTATCCTGGAACGCATATCCTCTATTAAGTATACTAACTTTCAAATTCAGCACATTACTAATATCGACATAAAATGTAGATTTCAATCCATAGATATTAAATGACTTGGTTAGTTTTAAATCAACCATATAGTAATCGGGCCACTTCATATTATTGCTAACATGAAGTTTGCTAAGTGGATTATAAGTGAAATAATCTCCCGCTCTCCATTCACCAAAAATGGTCATACTCCAGCCACCTAAGATTTTATGACCAAAAATTGAGGGACCAAAATCTCTTGGTGAACGGAATGTAACATTTGCATTTAATCGTGGTCGAGGTAAAGCTCTTGATTCTTGTCCTTGATATAATCCTTCTCTGTCATTATTGATTGTCACATCAGAAATAATTTGTTTGCCTGTTAAACCAGTTTTACTTAACATGTAATTAAAATTTACCCAGAAATTAATCCATGAATTATCATTTTTTGATAATGTAACTTCAAAACCTTGTATATCTTGATATTCATTGTTTGCACGTCCTGTATAATTTAATGTCCCGCTCGATGTTTGATAATTGACTTCTCCAGCTTGTCCAGTAATATCTTTATAATATCCAGAAAGCTGTAATAAATAATTATCAAGGAAATTGTAAGCTACACCTAATTCATAAGAAATAGTTCTTGGTGGTTCTAAGTTTGGATTAGACATATCATACAATCCATTTTTATCGTAACGATAACGGAATAGATACATTGTGTAATAAGGAGGATTCGAACGGAAATGTCCATAATTGAAATAAAATTTAGAATTAACAGTAACGGGAAAAGAAACACCAATACGAGGACTTACAGTAAAGAAATTTTTTACTGGCTGCAAAAATCCGGGATGAGTTTCATTATATTTTAGCCATGTATCCCAGATGTATGAGCCTCCTTTTTCAAGATAACGGTAGAGACTTGTATCAACTTTTTGAGGGCGAAATACTTCTTCTGCAAATGGGTCGCCTGTTGGCCAAAGACCGCCGCCGCCATTATAATAATCAAATCTTACTCCTAAATTTGCAATCAAGCCTTCAAAACTAATCTGGTCTTGAATATAAGCTGCTGCCTGACTTGGCCATCGATGATAATTAAATTCATAAGTGTTATAAGCATTGTTATTCCATTTTTCCCAGAAGTTATGATTAATATCGATGTAATTATATTCAAAGCCGCCTTTAATAAAATTATGTTCATCAATCTGTGAAGCTAAATCAAATTTAACCTGAAGCTGATTAATTTTTGTGTTGTCATATAAATCTCCTTCCTTACCGCGAAATCTTCTTGCCATACCTGGAGGAGCATCATAGCTCGGGAATGTAAAATAATCTTGAGTATTTGGATTATATACTTTATGTGTTGTTGCAAATTGCCATTTGCCGTAAGGTGATTCATCTACATAAATTGGTCCAAAGTTAGTGATAAAAGTTGTATCTCTATTATCACCAGTAGGAGTATGATTTTTTATGTGCAAATAACCAACAGTTAATTCCCAGTAAGTTTTATTACTAATTACTTTATTAATTGTAACGCCATTCATCAAAATTGTTTGATTTAAGATTGGATAGAATGGCGGGTCATACCAATATTCAGGATTATTATAAACATAACGAATATTATCGAGAGGCATAAAACCACCTGCATTGCCGGCATTTGGAGCATCTCCCCATGGTGGACGAATTGGACTTAAACCAATTTGTCTCTTCCACAATGCATTATATGTCACACTCAAACTTTGAACTGGTTGAGATTTAATAGTAGCAAATGTTGTGTATGATTTTTGACTTCTTAAAGTAAGTGGCATTACATAATGTCTTTCGCTTGAATTATTCGAAATATAAAAAGTAGCATCACCTAAATATTTTCCAATGAAGGGAATTGGACCGCCAAAACCACCATCAAAATTCCAATCAGAACCATCTTCTTTCATTCTGTGATTTTTAAATAATCTTTTTTGTTCATCAGAAAGTTCATAATAACCAATTTGTTGTTTTAGTTCAGGAGATAAATTTGCAAGTCCTTCATAATCTGGTTCTGACATATGCATCCATGCAGCAAATAAATATAAATCAAATGGAGTAACTTGTTTTTCTGGAGCTTTACCTTTATTATAAATTGATGCTTGATTTATCCATCCAGTAAACTTTGGATTCTGTTCTTTCATGTAAGGATTATTTGCCCAAGCAGCATCAGTTCCAATAAATGCTACAGAAGCATCTAAATAGGAACGCAAAGCATCATTACGCGGGTCATAAAAAGATGCACCAAATCTTCTCATATGTGAATTATCTCTTGAAAATGAAAAACTTCCATGATAGCCATCTTTTGAACCACTTTTAGTTGTAATATTAATCAAACCAGATCTGAAATTTCCATACTCTGCATTATAACCACCTGATAAAAGAGAAACCTGGTCAATTGCACTAAGAGGAATTGAAGTTTCTGCATTTCCTACTGCAGCATTAACATAAGATAATCCATTAACTAAAGAACCAGTTTGGTCTGCACTTCCTCCGCGAATTGTTAGGAAACCATTTTCAGTTGAAACTCCAGGTAATTTGGAAAGAAATGCATTTATTTCGCGCACACCAGATGCATCTTGCAACTGTCCAGATGAAACAACCATTTGAGTGTTTGATACTTCTTTATGAAGTTCATCTCTTTTTGCAGTAACAATAACTTCCTGTCCTTGAATAATTGTAGGTTGAAGTGATATTTCAAGATTTGTTACTCTATCTGCTGAAACAATTACTCCAGTTAAAATCTGGGATGTATATCCAATCATTGATACTTGAATATCATAAGTTCCTACAGGCACATTAACAATAAAAAATTTACCATTATCATCAGTAGCTGCACCAAGATAAGTTCCTTTCACAACTACATTGGCACCAAACAACGGTTCGTTTGTTTGTGCATCTCTTACTGTTCCAATTATTCTGCTTTTTGTTTGTGCATAATTATCCTGGGGCAAATTAATAAGCATCAACAAACCTATAATCAAAAACAACTTAACTATAATGATAAATTTGTTTTTCATAAATCACCCCTTTTATGGTTATTAAATATTTTCATTTTTTAATTGATTCAAAACGAAACCAATCAAAATCTGTATAACCAGTTTTATCTGAATTCTGTGGAGCTAAAGAAAATATTCCCACTTTAGCACCGACCCATTTACCTTCCTTTGCATTAAAATCCTTACCTAATTTAATGAAATGTTTTCCATTAAAGCTATAGTAAAAAATGCATCTTGCATTTTCACCGACTTCAGCTCTCAAGTAAATTTTATTTTGTTTTATATTTTTTGAATCAATTATTTCTTCATTATTTTTTTCTGCATTTATATTAACTGCCTGATAAATCTTAAATCCATTTTTATTTTTTTCAATACCTATGAAAGAATAATCCAAACCAAAAATTACCAGTCCAGCTTTTTCCCCATTTTGTTCTGGATTGAATTCTAATTTGGTTGTAACTCTAAATTTTTCTGCTGGGAATTTTTGCATCAATAGTTGAGGGACATTCCATAAGTTCTTTGTTGAATCTATTTGACTATAAAATCTCAGCCATCCTTTTCTTTCAGAAAGTGAAATCCAAGAAGAATCAAAATTTGCTTGCCATTGCCATTGCAATCCTAATTTTAATGAATCAAACTCATCATTTGTTTGAGGGACACAAATCGGGAAAATTTTTCCAACATCAGGCTTCCTAAATTTTGATACAGGTTCACCAATTCCATTGCCATCATAATCAATTCCCATTAAAGGCCAATCATTTTCCCATTTCATTGGTTGAAGATGAACAATTCTGCCATAAGCTCCTCTATCTTGAAAATGAACAAACCATGATTCACCAGATTGTGTTTCAACCCAGCCTCCTTGATGTGGTCCATTAATTTTTGTTGAACCCTGTTCGAGAACAATTTTATCTTCGTAAGGACCATAAACATTTTTTGACCTTAAAACTACCTGCCAACCAGTTTTTACTCCACCTGCTGGTGCAAAGATGTAATAATATCCATTTCGTTTATAAAATTTTGGTCCTTCCATAGTTGGGTGTTTAATTGAATCACAGAAAACTAAAACACCTTCATCTAAAATTTTTTCTCCATCGGGCGACATTTTATTTACAGTCAAACGATGCTTAATTCCTGCACGACTTCTTGCCCATGCATGAACAAGGTATGCATTGCCATCATCATCCCATAGTGGACATGGGTCAATCCAGCCTTTTGCTTTTTTAATTAATTTTAATGGAGACCATGGACCTTTTGGGTCTTTTGCTTTTGTCATAAAAATTCCATAATCAGGGTCACCATAGTAAATGTAAAATTCACCATTATGAAATCTTATGCTTGGAGCCCAAATTCCATTTCCGTGCTGAGGCTTATTAAATTCTTTGATGGGATATTGAATAGCAGCATGAGAAATAATTTTCCAATTAACTAAATCTTTTGAATGAAGAATTGGTAATCCCGGAAAATGAGAAAAACTTGATGAAGTCATATAAAAATCATCACCAACACGAATTACATCAGGGTCAGAATAATCAGCAAATATAATTGGATTTGTGTAAGTACCATCTCCATTATCTGGTATCCAGACTGCTCCATTCTTTTTCAATTTTTCTATTTGAGTTTTTTGAGAACCATGAGAATTAATATTGTAACATTGTTCGGCTTTATGCGAATAATTTTTTTCATGTATTAAATCTCGAGGCTTTTGTTCATCTTTGCCAGTGCGGGCAGTTCGTTCATCGGAATGACTGAAAAAATTATTAAATGAAAATCCTAAAATTAAAACTACTATTACAATTAATTTTTTGTTCATAACAAAAATTATTTTGTTAATAACATTTTTCTTGAATAAACATTTCCATTGTAAAAAAGAGAATAGATGTAAACACCAGAACTTAAGTTTGAGCCATCAAATTTTATTACATGAGTGCCAGCATTTTTTTGTTCATAAATCAATGTAGAAATTTTTCTTCCTAATAAATCATAAACTTCTAATTTTACAAATCCATTTGATGGAATAAAAAATTCAATATTTGTAACAGGATTAAATGGATTTGGATAATTTTGCTGTAACTCGAAATTTGCGGGCATCAAATTTTCATTTTTTTTTACATTAGTTATTACTTCGACCAGACTGTTTAAGTAAACTTCAAGATTTGTATAGCCATCAGAATTAACAATATTTCTATCATTTGGGTCATTTGGATTTAAGCCATGAGAAATTTCCCAATCATCTGGCATACCATCATGGTCAGAATCAACTGGAACATTATAAGTATTAAGCACAGGCCAGCCGCCAACTTCATTTTGAGAATCAATTATTCCTTTACCTCCACCTCCCCATGTCTTTCCATATTTTGCTGTTCCAGTTCTTACTTCTTCAATGATTCTCAAATCAATAGAATCTCTCTTAGGCAATATTGCACCGGCATATTTTAAAATTAGCTCATAAGCTTCTTCGGGTGATTGAGTAGTTACATCAGCAATTGGAAATGGAGTATCAACTTTAATTTGCTGCTTTATTGTATTTGACACACCCTGCACACCAATTCCCCAATTATCTGCTGTTGCATCTGGATGACCAAAAACAAAATTGTCTGCCACATAAAATTTACCATAACCAGTATTCGTTCCGCTATCCTGAGTGGGATTCAAAATTCTTTTTACAACTCCTGAATTTGTTGCAGGACCTGGTTTATAATAATTTAATCTCACATTTTGATTTCCTTCTTCGCCACCATAAACACTATTTCCACCCCAGTTATAAATTACATTATTAACAAAATCTACAATTTCTTTGTCAGGCTGTTTATGATAACGACTTCCATTAAATCTTGGATTACGACTTGAATGATGAGCTAATAAATTATGATGAAAAGTTGCACCCATTCCACCCCAAATTCCACCATAACCATGAGCGCCTTTACTATGGTAAGAATTATATAATGATTCAGAAATTATGCACCATTGCATGGTAAAATTTTGATTGTCATAAAAGCTTGCTGTTTCATCAATACTCCAGGAAGCTGAGCAATGGTCAATTATAATATTTCTTCTATTGCGTCCTCCAAATGAATCACTTTCGAGTTTATAAATATCACCCAATCTAATTCTCAGAAAACGAATTATAACATTATCTGCATCAACAGTTACAGGATAATCAGCAATACAAATTCCATCACCTGGAGCTGTTTGACCTGCAATAGTTAAATCACCATTTTTAATTGTCAAACTTGATTTTAATCTTATTGTGCCTGATACTCTAAAGACAATTGTTCTTGGACCTTTTTGATTTATTGCATATCTAAGACTGCCTGAATTATTATTATCTTCAAGTGTAGTAACTTCATAAACAGCACCACCGCGGCCACCAGTAGTAAATCTCCCATAACCTTCTGCACCGGGAAAAGCTAATGTCTGGGATAAAGATTTGCTGTTAATTAAAAATGATATTATAATAAAAATTTGGAGAAGATGTTTTTTTCGCAACATAAATTTCTCTTTTATATTTTCATTTAAAAATTCTTCTATTGATATTTAATTTTCTCCCAAATTCTACTGCTAACATCTGCTCTATCTGCTTGAAAAATTTTTTCTCGCTGATTTCGCAGATTTACACAGATTAGAAAATTGTTTTTTTAGATTCTTCGTCCGTCTAATGGCGGACTCAGAATGACTTTATTATGCATTATACTTTTTTGTCATTCTGAGGAGACCGCCACCGGCAGTCGACGAAGAATCTCTGCGCGAAAATTTTTTCTCGCTGATTTCGCAGATTTACGCAGATTAGAAAATTTTCTTTTTAGATTCTTCGTCCGCCTAATGGCGGACTCAGAATGACTTTATTATGCATTATACTTTCTTGTCATTCTGAGGAGACCGCCACCAGCGGTCGACGAAGAATCTCTGCTTGAAAAATTTTTTCTCGCTGATTTCGCAGATTTACGCAGATTAGAAAATTGTTTTTTAGATTCTTCGTCCGCCTCATGGCGGACTCAGAATGGCCTAATCATATTTCACTGACCAATATCTTAAAGAACAAGTATGAATGTTTTATAAAAAAATTTTTTCTGCTTTTTTCTTCACACCAATAAATTTAATCTGTATTCCAATTTATGCTTTACTTAAACGCTAAAATGATTTTTCAAAAAAATTATCTCCCCATCCAGCCTCCATCAACAACAAGCACTGCTCCATTAACATAATTTGATGCATCTGAACAAAGGAATACCATCGCACCCATTAAATCTTCTGGTGTTCCCCATCTTCCTGCTGGAATTCTATCAAGTATTGCTTTATTTCTTACAGGATCTTCTCTTAATGGACGAGTATTTTCTGTGGCTATGTAACCCGGTGCAATTGCATTAACTGTTACACCTTTTGAAGCCCACTCATTTGCAAAAGCCATTGTTAATTGCTTTACACCGCCTTTAGATGCTGCATAACCCGGGACTAAAATTCCACCTTGAAATGATAACAATGAAGCTACAAAAACAATTTTACCATAGCCACGAGCAACCATGTCTTTTCCAAATTCTCTTGTCAAAATAAATTGTGCTGTAAGATTAATTTCAATTACTCTATCCCACCATTCATCAGGATGTTCAGCTATGGGCTTGCGCATAATTGTTCCAGCATTGTTCACCAAAATATCAATTCTTGGAAAATCTTTTTTGACCTGATTAATAAATTCATAAGTCGATTCTCTTTTAGAAAAATCTGCAACATAATATTTAAATTTTCTCCCGGCTGCAGTAACTAATTTTTCTGTTTCTGCAAAATCATCAACATAAGAAACACCAATAATATCTGCACCGGCTTCTGCTAAGGCTTGAGCATATTTTTGTCCTATGCCTTGATTGGAACCAGTTACAATTGCAACTTTTCCCTCCAATCTAAATAAATCTAATATCATAATTTATTCTCCTTTTTTATTGATAATTTTTATTTCTATCTTAAATCTGTCATAGGAATCCAATCCATATCATCAAATACTTGATTTTCACCACCCATTGCCCAGATGAAAGAATAACTTTGAGTTCCACAGCCTGAATGTAAAGACCAGCTTGTTGAAAGTACTGCTTGTCTATCTCGAATTATCAAATGTCTTGTTTCTGATGGTTCACCAATTAAATGAACAACAAATGCATCTGGTTTTAAATTAAAATACATGTAAACTTCTGACCTTCTTTGATGTGTATGTGCAGGCATTGTATTCCAGACACTTCCATCTTCAAGTTCTGTTAATCCCATTGCAATTTGACATGTAGGTAAAATCTCTGGCAAAATATATTGATGAATTGTTCTTTTATTTGATGTTTCTACAGAACCAAGATGACGATGAATTGCATCATCATATTTAATATGTTTTGATGGATATTCCTTATGAGCTGGATAACTTACAAAATAAAATTGAGCTGGATTCGATTCATCATCACTTTCAAAAATTACTTCTTTAGTTCCTCTTCCAATATACAATGCATCTTTGTTGTTCATTTCATATTCTTTGCCGTCAAGAATAATTTTGCCTTTGCTGCCAATATTAATTACACCAATTTCCCTTCTCTCACAAAAATATTCGGCAGCCATTTCTTTTTTAGATGCTGTTAATTTTAAAGATTGACCTGAGGGAACTGCAGAACCTGTAATTGAGCGGTCAATATCTGAGTAAACCATTGGAATTTGATTTACTTGAAATAAATTTTCTATTAAAAAAGATTTTCGAAGTTCATCAGTAGTCATCTTTTTAAATCCATTAGGATCAGGTGAATATCGTACTTCCATAATTTTCCTCTCGGTTATTATTAAAATGTTGGAACACTGAAGACACAGATTTGACAGATAAACACAAGATAAAATCTGTGTAAATCTCGTATCATCTGTGTCATCTGTGTTCTATAATCTTATATCCAGTTTTTAATTTTCTCTGCAACTTGTTTTCCAGTCAAACCAAATTTTTCTGCTAAAATTTTATAAGGTGCTGATGCACCAAATCGTTCTATTCCAATTCTTAATAATTTTTGTCTGAATAAATCTCCCCATCCTGTCATACTTGCAGCTTCAATAATCACAACAGGAACATTATCCGGGAATAATGATTTTTTATATTCATCACTTTGCTTTTCAAACAATTCTCTTGATGGAATTGATACAACTCTTATTGATAAATCATTCGAAAGAATTTTTTTAGCTTCTGAAGCAACGGGAACTTCAGAACCACTTGCTGCAATAACTAAATCAAGTTTACCTTCTCTTTCTCTGGAAACTATATATGCACCTTTTTGAATGTCTTTTGGATTAAAATCAGAATCTCTTTCAAAAGCTTCAATTTTTTGTCTTGTTAAAATTAGAGCAACTGGACCTTCTTTATGTCTTAATGCAATAGACCAAGCCATAGCAGTTTCAATTCCATCAGCGGGACGAATAACTGTAACATTAGGAATTGCACGCAATACAGCTAAGTGTTCAACTGGTTGATGAGTAGGTCCATCTTCTCCAACAAAAATTGAATCGTGAGTAAAAACATAGATTACAGGAATTTCCATAATTGCAGCAAGACGAATCGTTGGTCTCATGTAATCAGAGAATACAAAGAATGTAGCGCCAAAAGGTCTGAACCCGCCATAAAGAGCAATGCCATTAATAATAGCACCCATTGCATGTTCACGAATTCCGAAATGGAAATTTCTTCCGTTAAATTTGTTAGGTGCAATTGATTCAAAATCTTTCATATAAGTATTTGTTGAAGGAGCTAAATCTGCAGAACCGCCTATAAAATTCGGAACCAATTGAGCAATCTTTTGAATTACTTTACTTGATAGTGAACGAGTAGCATTTGGTTCTTTTGGAGCTGCAGCTAATAATTCTTCTTCAAGATTTTCTGGCAGCCAATTGTTCAAATATTTATTCAGTAAATCAGCTTTTTCAGGATTTGATTTTTTCCAGTTTTCAAAATCGTTCTGCCAATGGTCATAAATTTTTTTCAATTCATTTTTTCTTTCTTCAAAAAGTTTTCTTACTTCATCAGGAACATAAAATTCTTTATCAACAGGCCAACCAAGATTTTTCTTTGTAGCCAATAATTCATCTGCCCCAAGTGGTGCTCCATGAACTTCAGCAGTATCAACTTTATTTGGACTGCCGTAACCAATGTGAGAGCGAGTGATAATTAAAGTTGGTTTTTCTTTTTCATTTTGAGCTTCAATAATTGCTTTTCGAATTCCATCGTGGTCATAAGCATCAGTTCTTAAAACCTGCCAGCCATAGGACTCAAATCTTTTCTGAATATCTTCAGAAAAAGTTATTTCAGTTTTACCTTCTATTGTTATATGATTATCATCATAGAAATAAATTATATTTCCTAATTTAAGATGACCTGCGATTGATGCAGCTTCGTGTGAAATTCCTTCCATTAAATCGCCGTCGCTAACAATAGCATAAATATAATGATTGCCAAACAACTGATTTTTTTCATCATTAAATCTAGCAGCAATCATTTTTGATGCTATTGCCATACCAACACCATTTCCAAAGCCTTGACCAAGTGGACCAGTTGTAGTTTCAATGCCAGGCAATAAACCATATTCAGGATGTCCAGCAGTACGGCTTCCCCATTGTCTAAATGATTTTAAGTCATCAATTGTTACATCATATCCACTTAAATGAAGTAAAGTATAAATTAACATTGAACCATGACCAGCAGAAAGAATAAAACGGTCGCGATTATACCACTTTGGGTCATCTGGATTATGTTTAAGAAATTCAGTCCACAAAATCATAGCAACATCAGCCATGCCCATTGGCATACCGGGATGCCCTGAATTTGCCTTTTGAACACCTTCGGCTGCTAAGATTCTTATAGTATTTGCAGCTAATTTTTTTAACTCCGTATTAGTCATTATTCTATCTCCTAATTTTAATAGATAAATCACACAAATCTAATAATTTTATAATTTAGTCAGAACCTAAAACATAGATTCAAGAATAATTTTTTATAAAAAAGTGTCAAAATTACACATTATATGTTGTTGAAGAAGTAGTTCCACCTCTTCCTGTCCAGTTTGTATGGAAGAATTCACCTCTTGGTCTATCAACTCTTTCATAAGTATGAGCACCAAAGTAATCTCGTTGAGCTTGCAATAAATTAGCAGGTAGTCTTCCATTTCTATAACCATCAAAGAAATTTAATGCAGTTGATAAAGCTGGAATCCAAATTCCATTCGATATAGCTGTAGTTACAACTCTTCTCCAGGATTCTTGAGAAGATTCAACTTTTTCTTTAAAGAATGGGTCAAGAATTAGATTAGACAGATTTGGATTTTTATCAAATGCTTCTTTAATTTTTCCTAAGAATATAGAACGAATAATACATCCACCACGCCACATCAAAGCAATTCCACCATAATTTAAATTCCAGCCGTATTCTTTTGCAGCTTCACGCATAAGCATAAAACCTTGTGCATAAGAAATAATTTTGGAAGCATAAAGTGCTTTTCGTAAATCATCAATAAATTGCTTTTTATCTCCATCAAATTTTGGTTTAGGACCGGAAATTACTTTAGAAGCTTCAACTCTTTCTTCTTTTAATGCTGAAAGAGCACGAGCATAAACAGCTTCGCCAATTAATGTTAATGGGATTCCGGAATCAAGAGAAGCAATAACCGTCCATTTGCCTGTGCCTTTTTGTCCTGCAGCATCAAGAATTTTTTCTACAAGTGGTTGACCATCTTCATCTTTATATGCAAGAATATCGCGAGTAATTTCAATTAAATAACTCTGAAGTTCACCTTCATTCCATTCTTTAAATATGTTATGCATTTCTTCGTAACTTAATCCGAGTAAATCTTTCATAATTTGATAAGTTTCGCAAATCAACTGCATATCACCATATTCAATTCCATTATGAACCATTTTAACAAAATGACCTGCACCATTTTCACCGACCCAATCACAGCAAGGACTGCCGTCTTCTACTTTTGCTGCTATTGCCTGAAAAATTGGTTTTACATGTTCCCAAGCTTTTGGTGAACCACCCGGCATAATTGATGGACCTCTTAATGCACCTTCTTCCCCTCCAGATACTCCAGTTCCAATAAAAAGCAATCCTTTTTCTTCGAGATATTTTGTTCTTCTAATTGTATCTGGAAAATGTGAATTACCACCATCAATAATTATATCGCCTTGTTCTAAATGTGGAATCAGTAATTCAATAAAATCATCAACTGGTTTCCCAGCTTTGACCATCAACATTATCTTACGAGGCTTTTTCAAATTAGCTACTAATTCTTCGATTGAATGAGTGCCAATTATATTTTTTCCTTTTCCTCTGCCATTAATAAAATTATCAACTTTTTCAACTGTGCGATTATAAACTGCTACAGTGAACCCGTGACTTTCCATATTCAAAACTAAATTTTCTCCCATTACTGCAAGTCCAATTAATCCAATATCAGCTTTACTCATTTTAATCCTCCTTTATTTTTCAATTTATAAATTTTCCTTTGTAAGCCCATAAACCTAAGGCTGGATTTGATATAAAAAATATTTTTTCGCCATCAACTTCATTAAATCCATCTTTTAATTTTTCTGGATTATATTTTTTAATCATTGTATTCAAATCAGCATAATTGAAATTAACGCTTTCAATTTCTTCTTTTGATAAATGACCTGGACAATAAGTAATTGTAAATCTATTTTCAGAAGAACCATGAATTAAATGAGCAGCAGCACTTAAATTATTTTTCAACTCGTCATTCTCTTCAACATATTTTAATATTTCTGGAGTTGTTTTATAGCCATATTTTCGAATCAATCGATCAATTTCTTTATCTTCTCCAAATTCTTTTAAGTTAGGAGCTAATACAATTAATTCACCATTATCTGCTATTGCCATTCTTGTTCTATAAATGCTTTTATTGCCAAGCCAGGTGCTTTTAAATTCATGAGGGTCGAGATAAACAACAACTTTTTTCAGAGGCTCATCGAGCATTTCAAAATTAACTTGCAAAGAAAGTTCAGCTGCAAGTTTGAAGCATTCAAAATCATCACCTATGTATAATCCTCGCATTACTAATTTATCATTTTCATCTTTTCCAATTACTGTAAGTACATAAACAATTGGCAGGTGATTAGCAAAATTATCAGATGCATAATTCAAAACTTGACGAACAGGATTATCAGCTCGTCCCATTATTCTTTCCATTCCATAAACTGCACCAAGGAAATGGCTTTTGTTAATTCCTTCCTTGCCACCTGTACCAACAAAAATATTTTTGTTATAATTAGCCATTCCAATTACTTCGTGTGGAACAACCTGTCCAATTGATAAAATTAAATCAAAATTACCTTCAACAAGTAATTTATTAACTTGAGCAGGCCAGGAAAAATTAACTTTACCCTCCGAGACTTGATAAACAAATTCTGAAGGTACTTCTCCAAGAGTAATTAAATCTTCTCTCCATCGATGAACTCTAAACAAACTTTTAGGAATATTGCCAAACATCGTCTCAATTTCATATTCAGTCATTGGTGCATGAGTCCCCAAAGCAGGGAGAATATCAGTTAAATTATTTCGATAATATTCATGAACATAACGAGTTATATCTCCAGCTTTAGAGTGATATCGAGTGAAGTCTGGAGGAATAGCAAGGACTTTTTTCTTTTTGCCTAATTTATCTAAAGCTGAAAAAAGTCCATTTATAATATCATCTTCTGAAAGTATTTTATCTTTTGAACCACTTGCAAAATAAATCATAGCAGCCTCATAAAATAGAGTTGCTCCCGATACTATAGGAACAACTCTTTTCTAAAATTATCTTTGAATACGAGCAGAACCACCTTTAGCAAAAGCTTTAACTTCTTCTAAGGTAGCCATTGTTGTATCACCTGGATAAGTTGTTAATAAAGCACCGTGAGCCCAGCCAAGTTTTACAGATTCTTCTGGATCTGCCCCGGTTAAAATTCCATAGAAAAATCCAGCAGCAAATCCATCACCACCACCTACACGGTCATAAACATCAAGTTCTGCAGTTGGAGCTAAATAAGTTTTTCCATTTATCCAAGCTACTGCACTCCAGCTGTGTCTATTTGTTGAATGAACTTCTCTTAAAGTTGTAGCAACTACTTTTACATTCGGATATTTTTTAACAACATCATCAATCATTGCAATAAAAACTGAAGGGTCTAATTTTGATTTAGCTGTAACTTCAGGACCGGGAATTCCTAAACCTTTTTGTAAATCTTCTTCGTTTCCAACCAACACATCAACATGTTCAACAATTTTATGAATTACTTCTACTGCTTTAGATTCACCACCCCAAATGTTCCATAATTTAGCTCTATAATTCAAATCGAAGCTTGTAACTGCACCGGAAGCTTTAGCTGCTTTCATTCCTTCAATTATAAGTTGACCTGTAGTTTCTGACAAAGAAGCAAATATTCCCCCACTGTGAAACCATTTTACACCCTGAGCGAAAATGGAATTCCAGTCAATATCCCCGGGTTTTAACAATGCAGCAGCTTCATTACTTCGATTATAAAAAACAACTGGAGCTCTTGAACCAAATCCACGGTCACTATAAACTGTTGCCATGTTAGGACCATTAACACCATTATGTTGAAATTCTTTTGCAAATAATTTTACACCCATTGAACGAACACGTTCTGCAATTAAATCACCTATTGGATATTTTACAATTGCTGTTACAATTCCGGTATTCAAACGGAAACAATCAGACAAATTAGCTGCAACATTATATTCACCTCCACTTACATGAATTTTGCATTCAGTAGCTTTTCTAAATGGAATTATTCCCGGATCAAGACGATGCACTAAAGCACCCAAAGAAACAAAGTCTAATGCTGCTTCTTTTTTAATATTAAATCCATAACTCATTTTACTTAATCCTCATTTTATTTATTGCATTAAAGATGAATTATATTCTCAAAGAATTATAAAAATTGTGAAAGTTGACTAAGTCAATACTAAACTACCTGCAGCAGGCAGGTTTGTATTCTAACTTTTATTTTTATTAGTTGATTAAAAAATATTAATTCTTAAACGCCACAAAAAGCATTAAATCCTCCATCAACAGGAATAACAACTCCTGTAACAAATTTTGAGATATCAGAAATCAAATAAAGTAGAGTTCCAACAATTTCTTCTGGTTCACCAAAACGTCCCATTGGAGTATGAGCAATAATTTTTTTACCTCTGTCTGTTAATTGATTTGTTTCTCTATCAAGCAGAAGAAATCGATTTTGTTCTGTTAAGAAAAATCCTGGTGCAATGGCATTAACTCTAATGTTCAACTTTGCTAAATGAACTGCTAACCATTCTGTTAAATTATTCACTGCAGATTTAGCTGCTGAATATGCTACCACTCTCGTAATTGGTCTATAAGAACTCATTGATGAAATATTAATAATAGAACCTCCACGACCAGCCATATCTTTTGCAAATATCATAGTTGGTAAAACTGTACCTAAGAAATTCAAATCAAAAACCTGACGAAAGCCATCGAGTTCTAATCCAAAAAATCCTTTTGACAAATCATTTATATCATCATTAGTAAGAAATTCAGCTTGAGTAGTAGCAGCAGGATTATTACCACCTGCACAATTAACCAAAACATCTATAACACCAAGTTTTTCATTAATTTCCTTTTTTGCATTAATCAATGCATCTTTATCAAGAACATTAGAAATCACAGCAATTGCAGCATTGGGATATTTATTATTTATTTCTTGAACAACAGCTTCGGCTTTTTCTTTTTTCGTTCCTATTACAGCAACTTTAGCATTGGCTTCAGCTAAACCAAAAGCCAAAGCTCGCCCAATTATTCCACTGCCTCCTGTTATTACACAAACTTTACCCGCTATGTCATTCATAGAATATTTCATAGAAGTTCCCCTTATTTATTAATAACTTCATTTATAGATTTCATAACTAATTTTGCATTTTCTGTTAACTTTTCATATTTCTCGTTTTGAATTGCTTCTTTGTCAAGCAAAGCAGAACCAATACCAACTGCACAAGCTCCAGCTTTTAACCACTCACCAGCATTTGTTAATGTTACGCCTCCAGTAGGCATCAACTTAAGATGAGGCATTGGAGCTAAAATTCCTTTGAAGAATGCCATTCCTAAAACATCAGCTGGAAATACTTTTATAATGTCTGCACCTGACTCGTAAGCTGTCTGAATTTCTGTTGGTGTAAAACATCCTGGCATTGCAGGCACATCATATTTGTGTGCTGTTTCAATTATTTCTTTTTTGAATATAGGACTTACAACATACTTTGCACCAGCTTTTATGGCATCTTCAGCAACTTGTTGATTGAGAACAGAACCTACTCCAACTATAATATTTTTATCCAGTTCATTACTCATCTTTTCAATTAATTGTATTGCATTAGGAACAGTCATTGTAATTTCTGCAATTGTAATTCCACCATCTGCTAAAGCTTCTATAACTTTTTTTAATTTTTCAGGTTCTTTAATTCTAAGAACTGCAACTGCTTTTCTTTTTAGTATTTCTTCAATTATTAATTGTCTGTTCATCACTTAAAAGGCTCCAAATGTTTTTTGAAATGATTAACTATAAATTCATAATGAGTATCTTCGTTTTCAATCAAGCATTTAAGAATTTTATCTTTGAATAAAAATTTTCCTTCTGAATCTTTTTCGGTCAATACTTTCCCAAATGTAACATGAAGCACCTGACGAACATCATTAGAATTAAACAGACTTAATAATTCTTCATTAGAATATTCCTTGCCTGCTTTAACTTTATTAATATCTGCAGAAACATGATAACTTCTTTTTTCGGTTTCATAAAGACCTTTGCTAAAGTTCAGAATTTCTCTAAACAAATCAGGCTCTTTTGCCGCAACAACTCTTAAAGCTTCGAGATAACTTGTGCCTGCAGTTTTAACATGTGTGTATGCATCTTTCAACGAACCAATTACGCGATAAGCAGAGAATTTATCACTTCCCGAATGCAAACTAATTTTATATTTCCCAAAGTACTTAGTTATTGCAAGATGTTTTTCATATTCTTTTTTAAATAAATCTAAATCACCTTTATAATCAATACCTTTTTCAAAATCTCCGACAAATCGTGGTGCCAGGCTGATGTATTTTACTCCAAGTCGATTTAGTTCATTTGCAAAAAAGAAATGTTCGAATGGAGATGTAACAGACTCTGTTTCGTCAACAGAAACTTCAACTTCGAATTTACCACTATCACATTTAGAAGCAAGATAATCATACATTTTTTTAATATGAATTATTGCTTTGCCATATTTTGCATAAGCTCTAAGAAAATTTTCTTTTGTAACTTCGAGAGTTAATTTATCAGATATATCAAATTTTATATTAACATATCTTTTCTCTGCTTCTTCATAAGAATCTTTCAATTCATCCCAATTAATTGATTTTACTTTTTCAATTAATTCATTTTCGTTGTAATGGTCTGCATTATTATCAACATGTTCGCTTGGATCAAAAGTAAACATTGTAAAATTAGCACTCAGCATTAAATCAATATCATCAAAAGTTTTAAGGTGGTCGGCATCAGAACCAAATCCATCTTTATAACCTTCTTGAAATACTGCCCAGACAGCAGCATCCATTACTTCTTGAGGAGTTCTTTGAGTGCGGGTTAATTCTCTGATTGATTGTTGAGCTAAGATTGGTTTAAAATGAGAATCTTTTATTGCACGAATATGGCCTGGATTTGCAAGTCCTAACCTATCACCACAACCAAATGAATTACACAATCCAAGTGGTTTAGCTACAGTGAATTCAAATAATTTTTGTAATTCAATTCTATTTTTAGTAGTAAGATTACACTTTTTCAAAAATATTTGTTTTCCTGCATCTATAACCTGACCTTCAAAATTTTTTGCAAATCCATCATCTGAATAAACAATAAAAAGAAATTTCTCATAATTTTCTTTACCCATAAAGAAAAAAGTATTATCAAGTTTATTTACAGAAAATGGGTAAGCTTTTATTTTAATAGAATCTCCAATTTGAAGTTCTACTAATTGATTGTTTACTATATTCTTATTTTTTACTTCTTCCATTAAATTTGATAGTTCCATAACATACCTTTATTTTTATTATTGATTCCAAAAGTCGAAATAATTTCTTGCATTATTGTAAGAAATATCTTCAACCATTTTTCCAATTAATTTGATATCATTAGGTATCAAGCCTTTTTCAATTTCTTCTCCCAGGATGTTGCAAAGAATTCTTCTAAAATATTCGTGGCGGACATAAGATAAGAAACTGCGAGAGTCAGTTAACATTCCAATAAATCTGCTAAGCAGACTAAGATTAGAAAGCGCATCAATTTGTTTTTCAATTCCACTTTTTTGATCTAAGAACCACCATGCACTTCCGTATTGTAATTTGCCCGGAACAGTTCCATCTTGAAAATTGCCTATCATTGTTGCAATTAATTCATTATCAGCAGGATTAAGATTATAAATAATTGTTTTTGTTAATTTGTTTTCGCTATCAAGTCTATCCAAAAATTTTGCAAGCGGGCGAGCAATTTCAAAATCACCGATTGAATCCCATCCAGTATCTGGTCCTAAAGTTCTATACATTCTTGAATTATTATTTCTCAATGCACCAAGATGTAACTGCTGTACCCATCCTTTTTCGTGGTCCATTATTCCAAATTCATACATCATTGCAGATTTGAATTTGAGTATTTCACTTTGTGTTAATTCTTTCTTGGATAAAATTTTTTCAAATATATTTCCAATTTCACTTAGAGTATAATCTTCTGCATAAGCTGTTTCAATTCCATGGTCTGATAGGCGGCAACCATTTTCATGGAAATAATCGTGACGTTTTCTTATTGCTTCAATAAAACTTTGAAAATCTTTAATTGATGTGTTTGATGCTTGTTCAAGTTTTTTCAGGTAATTTAAGAACTCCCCTAAGTTTTCAACAGCCATTGCCTTATCTGGACGAAATGCAGGTATTACTTTCGTTCCAAAAGGATTTTCTTTTAACTTTTTGTGATATTCGAGAGAATCAATCGGGTCATCTGTCGTACAAATTACTTCTACATTCCATTGTTTAATTATTCCTTGAGTAGAAAAATCATCCTGCTGAAGCAATTCATTGCAGCGATTCCAGATTTCTTCAGCAGTATCTAAGTTTAATAATTTATCAGAAATACCGAATGGCTTTTTCAATTCCATGTGAGTCCAGTGATACAGAGGATTTTTGATAGTGTAAGGAACTGTTTCTGCCCATTTGAAAAATTTTTCTTTATCAGATGCATTCCCTGTAATAAATTTTTCATCTACTCCATTTGTGCGCATTGCACGCCATTTGTAATGGTCGCCATAAAGCCAAATTTGTGTAATGTTTTCGAACTTTTTATTTTCTGCTATTTCATTTACAGGCAGGTGACAGTGATAATCAACAATAGGCATTTTTTCAGCATATTCATGATAAAGAATTTGAGCAGTTTTATTTGTTAATAAAAAATTTTCTGTTATAAATATATCTCTCATAATAAAACCCATTTTATTTATAATTCTACTTTTTTCATTTGAGGAGCTAACAAATTAAAAATTACCCAGGCACCTAAGTAAGCTGTTCCACAAATAATAAACATAATGTAATAACCTGTTTCAATTGTTCCTAATGCTTTGAAATGGTCTAATAAAGCACCGGCCAATCTTGATAACAATATTCCCCCAACAGCTCCAGCCATTCCACCAATTCCAGTTACAGATGCTACAGCTTTTTTAGGGAACATATCTGATGTAGTTGTAAAAATATTAGCTGACCATGCTTGATGAGAAGCAGCAGCAAGTCCAATAATTAAAACAGCAAACCAATAGCTATAAGAACCCAAAGCTTGAGCAAAAACTACAGGAACTACTAACAAAGCAAATATTAGCATTGCAGTTCTTCTTGCTTTGTAAACAGGCCAACCTTTACCAATAAAATAACCAGAAAGCCAGCCGCCAAAAATACTTCCTACAGTTGTCAATGTATAAACTACAGCTATCGGTAATGCAAATTCAGTTTTACTCATTCCATATTGTTTATTTAGAAATGAAGGCAACCAGAATAAATAAAACCACCAGATTGGATCTGTCATAAATTTACCAATAACAAATGCCCAGGTTTGACGATATGTAAGTAATTTGAACCAGCTAACTTTTTCTTTATTTTGGTTTTCAATAGATTCATCTTTGTCGCTATGAATGTATTCAAATTCTTCTTTGCTTAACTTTTTATGCTTAGAAGGAATTTCATACATTGCAAACCAAAAAATTAACCAGATTAATCCAATTGCACCTGTAATAATAAAGGCTTCTTGCCAGCCCCAAGCAGCAGCAATAAAAGGAACTGATAATGGAGCTATTATTGCTCCAACATTTGTCCCTGAATTAAATATTCCTGTTGCTAAAGCTCTTTCCTTTTTAGGGAACCATTCAGCAACAGTTTTAATAGCTGCAGGGAAATTCCCGGATTCACTGATTCCAAGAAATCCACGAGCAACCATAAAACCAAGTGTACTTTTTGCAAATGCATGTCCAACTGCAGCCAAACTCCAAACAGTTAATGAAAGTGCATATCCTAACTTTGTCCCTACTTTATCAATAAACCAACCGACAAATAACATTCCTAAAGCATAACAAAGTTGAAACACAACGACAATATTTGCATAATCAGTTTCAGTCCAGTTAAATTGTGGTTCGAGGTAATCATCTTTAAGTAGACTTATAACTTGACGGTCAAGATAATTCACAGTAGTAGCAAAAAATACTAATGCAAGAATTACCCATCTGTATTTCCCGATTTTTGTAGTAATTCGGCCATTTTCTGAATGATTGATGGCAGTCATTTTTGACCTCTTTTATATTTTAGTGAAAAGTTACGTTATTAAAATTATATCGTAAACTTTATCGATTACTAAATTATATAAAAATTATAGTTATTCCAAAAAGAAAATTATAATTAATAAAAATTTTATTTCTATTCATCATTTTATTAACAAATGAAAAGAAGAATTTTGTTATAAACTAATCTTTATTTTTCATCATGCAAATTTTATAAGAAGGTAATAAAAGGAAATTTAATAGAAGATTAATTACTAAATTTTGCGGAGAGAGTGGGATTCGAACCCACGGTACCCTTGAGGGGTACACACGCTCTCCAGGCGTGCCAGTTCAGCCACTCCTGCATCTCTCCAATTTTTAGAACTATATTAAAATTCAGGCGTGCCAGTTTCCGCCAAAAAAACTGGCGGACAAGCACCCACTCCTGCATCTCTCCAACTTTTAAGAACTATATTAAAATTTAGGCGTGCCAGTTTCCGCCAAAAACATTGGCGGACAAGCACCCACTCCTGCATCTCTCCAATTTTTAAGAACTATATTAAAATTCAGGCGTGCCAGTTTCCGCCAAAAAAACTGGCGGATAAGCACCCACTCCTGCATCTCTCCAATTTTTAAGAACTATATTAAAATTTAGGCGTGCCAGTTTCCGCCAAAAACATTGGCGGACAAGCACACACTCCTGCATCTCTCCAATTTTTAAGAACTATATTAAAATTCAGGCGTGCCAGTTTCCGCCAAAAAAACTGGCGGACAAGCACCCACTCCTGCATCTCTCCAATTTTTAAGAACTATATTAAAATTTAGGCGTGCCAGTTTCCGCCAAAAAAACTGGCGGACAAGCACACACTCCTGCATCTCAGTTAATTTATAGAACTAAAACAAAATTTAATACCGCAATTTCTTCTTACTAACATTTACATTATTTGAAAAGAACTATTTAATTACAATTATAAAACTTAGAAATCGTAAATAACTTTTTCAAAAACTTTATTGCAAATATAGAAAATCAGGAATTACTAAAAAATTTTTAGAAATAAAATTTCTTCCATGGCGGACAAGCACCCACTCCTGCATCTCTCCAATTTTTAGAACTATATTAAAATTCAGGCGTGCCAGTTTCCGCCAAAAAAACTGGCGGACAAGCACCCACTCCTGCATCTCTCCAATTTTTAGAACTATATTAAAATTCAGGCGTGCCAGTTTCCGCCAAAAAAACTGGCGGACAAGCACCCACTCCTGCATCTCAATTAATTTAAAGAACAAAAACAAAATTTAATACCGCAATTTCTTCTTACTAACATTTACATTATTTCAAAAGAACTATTTAATTACAATTATAAAACTTAGAAATCGTAAATAACTTTTTCAAAAACTTTATTGCAAATATAGAAAATCAGGAATTACTAAAAAATTTTTAGAAATAAAATTTCTTCCCAAGAATTTATTTAATATGTTTTTTAATTTTGGATCAATAAATTGCTTGCATAAGCATCATTGCTGTTTATTATTTTAAGCAAGTTAATAATTATTAATGTTAATTTGTGAATGAAAACAGTATTCGTTCTTTTATAAAATTCACAGAAGTTATAAAGACATTTAGCGTCAATCCCTTTTTGGGAGAATGCGGCAATCTCGAAAATTTTTAATTAAGAATATGGAGAGGTGGCAGAGTGGCTGAATGCGGCGGTCTCGAAAACCGTTTGGTGCAGTTTTGCGCCACGGGGGTTCGAATCCCCCCCTCTCCGCTTCCTGTTCTAAATAATTTTTTTATTGATAAACTTCAATAATTGAGGGACATTCAATGAAATTTATATCTAAAATGTTATTTATCTTTTTCATTATAACAATCAGCACTCCATCTCAAGTATTACAAGAAAACTGGATTGAAGTTAAAACAAGAGGTGATGACAAAGTTTTTATCAACTCATCAAACATTATATTATCAAATGATGATATATATGTTTGGGTTTTAGAAAATCATTCAAAACCAATATCAATGGAGATGATTGATAAAGAAATTTATAAAACTAAAACTTATTACCTAATGAATAAGGAATTAAAAAGATACAGTATTCTTCAAATAATTTATTATGACAAAAATAATAATGTAATTAAAAGTTATTCTTACAATTATAATGATGCCGATATTAACTATAAGTATAGCACTCCAATTCTCGAGGGTTCAAAAATTGAAAATATTTTATTGAAATGCCTTGAACTTCCTTCCAATAAATAATTATAAATTATTTTTTATAAAACTAATGCCACCTATTAAATCCATCTGTTCCATAATTTTATTTCTTCTATACAATATATAATTACTTGGTTTCACTGGATTTCTTTTACGAGGATTAGGCAAAATAGATGCAATTGTAGCTGCCTCTAATTTTGTAAGCTTAGCAGGACTTTTTTTATAATATATTTTTGAAGCACTCTGTATTCCATAAATTCCTTTTCCCATCTCTGCAATATTAATATATACTTCTATAATTCTTTTCTTAGACCAAATTAATTCAATTAATAATGTGTAATAAGCTTCTATAGCTTTTCTGAAAAATATTTTTGATGGGAACAAAAATAAATTTTTTGCTACCTGCATTGTAATTGTACTTGCACCTCGAATTCTTTTCCTATGTTCATTTTCTTTCATTGCTTTTTCTATTTGAATGAAATCAAATCCAAAGTGTTCAAAAAATCTCTGATCCTCAGAAGCTATAACAGCTAATGGAACATATAACGAAACTTTATCAATCGAAACTGGATTATATTTAATATCTTCACTGCTAAACAGCGAACTCAAAGAATTATCAACATAAGAATACATAAAGGCTGACGAAGCTGGATTTACAAATCTAAATACAATTAATAGAAAAATAATCCATAATGTAAAAAGCAAAAAAGTTTTTATAAGTAATGCAAAGATTTTAACCATAATTTTATTTTATTTTTTATAATGAACTAAAAAAAATTTTTTATGTTTGAAAGAGTAATAATTTATAGAATTAACTACAACTAAAAAAAGAGGTGTATTATGATTTCAAACAAAATGGAAAAAGCATTAAATGAACAATTAAATGCAGAATTATTTTCATCATATTTGTATTTATCAATGGCTGCACATTTTGAAGCAACTAATTGGAGAGGTTTTGCTAATTGGATGAAAAAACAATCAGAAGAAGAATATGAACATGCAATGAAATTTTTTGAGTTTATTAATGAAGTTGGTAAGAAGGTTACCTTAGATAAAATTGAAAAGCCAAAGTTAGAATGGAATTCTCCACTTGAAGCTTTCGAAGAAGCATTAAAACATGAAGAATATATTACCAAAAGAATAAACGACCTTGTAAATTTAGCAGTTGAAGAAAAAGATCATGCAACCAACAACTTTTTACAGTGGTTTGTCAAAGAACAAGTAGAAGAAGTTTCAACAGTTCAAAAAATTGTAGAAACTATGAAATTAATTGGTGAGCATACCGCAAGCTTATTTATGCTTGACCACGAACTCGGAAAACGTGAATAATTTTTTATCAAACTTTTTATTTTTTAGATAAATTTGTTATGTTTGCATGCAAAAAAATTAAAGTGGATGAATAATGGCTCGTAGATGTCAATTAACAGGTGTTGGTCCAGTAAGCGGTCACAATATCTCTCATGCTCACAACAAAACGAAAAGAAGATTTTTACCAAATCTCCAGAAGAAAAGAATCTGGGTTAAAGAACTCAATAGATTTGTGACAGTTAAATTAACGACCAGCGCTTTAAGAACACTTGCAAAAAACGGCACTGGAGAATTAGCAAAACTTATAACTGCTAAAAAAATTAAAGTGAGATAAAAGAAACCCCGTATAATCGGGGTTTCTTTTTGATTTTATCAAAGACTCTATCTGTTTCTTCTAACACTATTAGAATTTCTTTCTTTTCTATCGTAATTCATTTTTCTTTCTGCATTTTCATTTTCTCTGTTTCTTGTCTCTTTAATATTTCTTTCTTTCTGTTTTTCAATTTCCATTTGCCTTTCAAAAATTCGATTTTGGTCTAATGACCTATTTCTTTCGTTATTGTAATTTTTATCTATATCTAAATTTCTTTTCTCAATACTAAAAGTTTTTTCTTCTCTATTATCCTTTTGTTCAAATTTATTTTCATTATCATTTCCCCTGATAATTTCCCGCTCTGGTAAAATTAATTTTTCACGTTCAAGTGTTGTCTTTCTATCTGCTCTTCTTAATTCAAAATTTCTATCATCTCTAATTTGATAATCTTTTTCTCTTAATCTATATGAATAAATTCTGTTATTATCCCTATCTCTAATTCTTCCAATATTTTTATAATCATCGATGTCATTAATTTCATATTCCTTAATTCTAAACCGCGATTTTCTTTCAATGATATTTCTATCAATCCCTGCATTAATTATTTTTCCATCACGGTAATAATAATCATTTCGATATTTTGTTCTTTCAAATATTTCGGGTATTCGTCTTGAATCCAAAACATAATATTGAACACTATGATTATAAAAATGCTCATATCTCACAAAGTTCCAATATGAATAATGTGAACGCCAGTTAATTGTAAAATGAATACCTATATCAATTCTAAAATATGCATAAGGAGGTAAAGGAGCCCAGCCGATATAAAAATCATCATAACGCCATTCGACCCATGCTGGTCCCCATTCATCATCTGGTATCCAAATCCATCCATAATAATCATCATAATACCATCTACCATAATGATAAACAGCCCAACCAAAAGGTTCGAACGAATCCCAATACCAGCCATATTTTGTCCAGCACCATCTTCCTATTAAATATGGTTTCCAATTAATTCGAATTTTCACAGGCCGCCATACTACAATGCCCTCTTCAATTTCAATCCATTCTCCATAAGGTTTGAGTGAATAATAAAACATTTCATAAGGATGATGTCTTAATAATGGCTTTGCATTATTAGATGTATAAATCAACCCGATTAAAATCAGCATGTAAATTATTTTCCGTTTCATATTACCTCCAGAGTTTTGAAACTTTTTTACAATTACTATACCAAACTTTTTTATTAGAAACTTATTGTAAAAACAATGTGTTATTTAATATAAAGTTCATTAAAAAGGACATTTATTTTATTTTTGAATACAATTTTTTGGAGTAAAAATGGTGCATCAATTCTTTTTAGAAAAACGACCTCATAATGGTATGAAATATCATGAATATATTGATTCATTAAAACAAAAAATTGAACTTATTAACAAAAATAATTTGACTGAATATGAAGGTATATCAGCTAATCTTCTTAAATTAAATTATCAACGCTCTACGAGAATTGAAAAAACTTATAAAGTGAATAAAGATTTATGTGAACTAATTAAAAAAATTCAAAAACCGCAGTTGTGGTTGATACTTTCTGAACACTGGTGCGGAGATTCTGCTCAAATAATTCCATACATTGCAAAAATTTCTGAATGCAACAATTTAATTGATTTAAGAATTTTAGAAAGAGATAAAAATCTTGATATCATGGATTTGTATCTAACTAATGGTACAAGAAGTATTCCTAAACTAATTGCATTTGATAATGATGGTAATGAATTATTTCAATGGGGAGCCAGACCAAAAGAAGCACAGGATTTGATAAATAAATTAAAAGCAGAAGGCAAAACTAAAGAAGAATTTCTTGAACAACTTCACATTTGGTATGCTAAAGATCAGGGCAAATCAATCGAAAAAGAATTTTATGAAATTATTTCTAACATAGTTAATCATTATAATCAAATGGAAAAATAATTTTGACTACTGCTTCAACATCATTATTTGATAATCTTGCTGGATTAAATTTAGTGCGCATTAATGCAGATTCTACTGCTTCATCGCAGCCATATCCAATGCCCTGTATAACTTTTGTATCTCGGACTATACCAAATTTATCAATTGTTGCTTCAATTATAATTTCACCTTGCAGTTTCAATCTTTTTGCAATAAATGGAATTTCTAAATGGTCATTAATACTTCTTAAACCTCCGACTGGATAAGGACATTCATCATAATTGCAAATTATCTCCGTCTTCTTTCTAATATTTTTATTAGTTTGAGTTTCAGAAGTTGTATTCGTTTTGATATCAGAATCTAATGGAACATTTGTTTTTTCAACTTTATTTTTTTCATTATTCAATCCATTATTAAGAACAACTGTCTTATCAAATATTTTGAATTCCACTTTCAATGTTACTCTTGAAGGAACTACTTTTCCATCTTTTTGACCAGGTATGAATTTAGTTTTTTTAACTGCTTCTTCAGCTGCTTCGTTACAACCCAATCCCAAACCTTTAATGACTTCTGTATTTATTACATCGCCCTTCTCATCAATTGATGCGATTAGAATTACCTCTCCTTCCAATCCATACATTAAGGCATGTTCTGGATAAATTAAATTATCCTGAATTGTTTTAATGCCGCCAATTGGAATTGGACAAATATCAACATCACAGATTAGTTCCTGCTTTTTCTTTTTAAGTATTTCTTGCTGTCTATTGCCGGCAAGATATAATTCAGGCGGTGCGATATAATAAGGATCATAATCAAATTCATTCGAAGTTAAAAGTTTACCTTCTTCATAAATATTAATTTCTTTTAATGCTCCATTTTCATAATAAATTCGATGTGTTCCATCTTTAATTCCATCTTTAACATAAAACTCTTCTTTAATCAATCCACTCTCATAAAATTCGCGTACAAATCCATTAAGTTTACCTTTACTAAATTCTTTCATTAATTTTAAATTACCATTTGGATAATACCAATAAGAAGTACCATCGAGTATATCATTTACATAAGAAATTTCATAATATAAATTTCCATCAGGGTAATAACTTCTAATAATTCCATTCTGAGAATAAAAAATTCTTACTGATACAAATAAGATTATTATAATCAGGTGTTTTTGCATAAAACTCAAAAAATTTTTAAAAAATTAAACGATGTTAAAACGAAAAAAAATTCTATAAATCATAGATTTGAATGCAAAATGAACTTAATAACTATATTAAAATCAAGTTTGACTTTTTGATATTTCTTAAGTTTTACATAATTTTGCAAGCCAATGCGAGAGTGGCGGAATTGGCAGACGCGCTAGACTTAGGATCTAGTACCCAAAAGGTGTGGGGGTTCGAGTCCCCCCTCTCGCACAGAATAATCAATAAATTAAGAGGTATAATTGGAATACAAAGTAAATCAACTCGAAGATTCAATTCAAGAAATCGAAGTCAATCTGACTTATGATGAAATACTGCCTGAAATTGAAAAGGCATATGAAGAAGAAAGAAAAAATATAACCATAGACGGTTTTAGAAAAGGGAAAGCACCGCTTTCACTTATAAAAAAGTTCTATGGTGATGCAATTGAATATGATGCAAGTGAAAAAATTGCTAATAAACGATTCTGGGAAATTGCAGAAAAAGAAAACATAGAACCTATTAACACTCCTACATTAACACATATTGATTTTGTTAAAGGGGATAAACTTTCTTTCAAAATAAAATATGAAGTTACTCCAAAAATTGAATTGAAGAACTATAAAAATCTTGAAATTGAAAAACCAATTTTCAAAGTAAAAGATGAAGAGATAGAAAAAGAAATAGAATATTATCTTGAATCTAAAGCCCGCTTTGAAGAAGCTGATAAAGTAGAAGATAATAATTATCGAATCACAGTTAACTTACAGAGAGTTGACAATTCAGGATTACCAATCATTGGACAAAAAACAGAAAATATTATAATTGATTTAACAGATAAAAGAGTAAATCAACAAATTCCTGAAAATGCAATCGGAAAAAAAGTAGGTGAAAAATTTCCATTTCATTTTGTAGATGAACATACTCATGGAGAAGAAATTCACCGTGAAGAATATCATTATGAAGCAGAAATATTGAAAATAGAAAAGAAAATAATTCCAGAACCAACTGAAGAATTCATTAAAGAAATTACGAACAACAAAGCTTCAAATCTTGATGAATGGAAAGAGCTGATAAGAAAAAATCTGAATGAATATTATCAGTCACAATCAGAAGAAATTTTTATAAATAATATTTTGAATGAAGTGGTTAAGAATAATGATTTCTCCCCTCCACCAAGCCTTGTTGAATCTTTGCTTAAAAGATTTGTTGAACAGGAAAAAGAAAATGCAAAAAGATACAGACAAAATATTGATGAACAAGCAGCAACTGAATATTACAAACCAAGAGCAGAATGGAATGCTAAATGGCAGATTATTTTAGATAATATTGCAAAAGCTGAAAACATCACTGTTGATAATTCTGATATTGAAAAACTTGCAAAAGAAGATTCAGAAAAAACTGGAATAAGCGTAGAGAAATTGATTAAATATTATAAAGATTCTTATAGACCATATATGCTTCTTGAAGAAAAGGTAATAAACTTCTTGAAAGAAAATACAAAAGTAAAAGAAGTAGATGCAGAAAAATATCTAAAAGAAAAAAGGGAAAAAGAAGATGAATAATTTCTGGAATTCACATCTCTCAAAAAATTATGAAATATTTAATCAATTAGTCCCTTATGTAATTGAGCAGACAGGTCGTGGCGAACGCGGAATGGATATCTTTTCGCGCTTGCTTCGTGAAAGAATTATTTTTCTTGGAACAGCAATCGATGACCATATTGCAAGTCTTGTTATTGCTCAATTATTATTCTTAGAAGCAGAAGACCCCGAAAAAGATATTTTCCTTTACATCAATTCACCTGGCGGAAGTGTTTCAGCTGGATTGGCAATTTATGACACAATGAGATATATAAGATCAAAAGTATCTACTATATGTGTTGGTCTGGCTGCAAGCATGGCAGCAGTTCTTCTTGCAGGAGGTGAACCTGGAAAACGCTCCGCACTTCCGCATTCTAAAATTTTGATTCATCAACCATGGGTTGGTGGATTACAGGGACAAACCACAGACATTGAAATTCACGCAAGAGAAATGATTAAAACTCGTGATACTATTTATAAAATATTATCTGAACATACCGGAAAACCTTACGAACAAATTGCAAAAGATTGCGACCGTGACTATTTCTTATCCGCAGAAGAAGCTAAAGAATACAATCTTATTGATAATATTTTGACTCATCGTGCTGCACCAACTAATGAAAAGGATAAGAAATAACCATTAGCGTAAATGTTATCCGAATTAGTAATAAAAATTTTTTTGAGGGGTTTTTAATAAACCCCTTTTTATTTTTTGTTCTTAAAACATTTTTTAAAAATGTTCAAAGAGGAAATTATGAAAAAAATATCATTTCTCTTTTTGCTTTCATTTATATGGGTAAGTTTTTCTTTCCCTCAAGATAAACTTTTAACTGTCGAAGATGTTGTTCTCAATTCTTACACAAAATTATCTCCTGCAAATCTAAAACAACTAAACTGGGTACCAAAAACAAATAGCTATGTTTACTTAGATAACCAGACCAATACTATATTATTGAAATATTCAATTAAGTCAGATAAGCCTGATACTATTTTAACACTTGCTGAATTAAACAAACTGCTTCAATCCCAAAACTTTAGTGAAACAAAGTATTTCCCTGTAATTTATTGGATTGATAATGTTTCTTTTAATTTCTGGATAGAAAATAAACTCCTGAATTACAATCTGGAAACTAAAAAACTTGCATTGGTTAATTCTATAGATGATAATGCAGAAAATAAAACTGTTGCACCAAATTCAAAATATGTTGCTTATACAAAAGCAAACAATCTTTTTGTTAATCTTGAATCTTCAAAAATAATTCAGATTACTTTTGAAAAAGATACAAATATAGTTTGTGGACAGGCAGTTCACAGAAATGAATTTGGAATCGAAAGTGGAATTTTTTGGTCACCCAATTCAAATTACATAGCTTTTTATCGAATGGATCAAACTATGGTTACTGATTATCCGATTGTTGATATTTCTTCTGTTCCAGCAAGATTAAAAAATATTAAATACCCAATGGCTGGACAAACAAGTCATAATGTAACAGTTGGAATTTTTGATATAAAAACAAATAAAACTATTTTTCTTAAAACTGGCGAACCATTAGACCAATACTTAACTTGCTTAACATGGTCACCAGATGAAAAATATTTTTACATTGCTCATTTAAATCGAGACCAGAATCATCTTCAATTAAAGAAGTATGATGCTAAAACAGGCGAACTAATAAAAATTTTATTTGAGGAAAAAAATGAAAAATATGTTGAACCTGAAAACCCATTAATATTTCTTCCAAAAAGTAATTCAAAATTTTTATGGTTTTCGAGAAGAGATGGTTTTAAACATCTTTATTTATATGACAGCGATGGAAATCTAATTCGACAAGTCACAAAAGGTAACTGGGAAGTTACAAACTTCATCGGATTTGACAATACAGGAAAAAATATTTTAATCACATCAACTAAAGAAAGTCCCCTTGAACGTCATGTTTATAAAATTAATTTAGAAACTGGCGAAACAAAAAAATTAACAAGTGAACCAGGAATTCATACAATAATTCCCAATTTTAATCAAAATTATTTCTTAGATTCTTACACAAATTTAACAACACCAAGAATCATTAATTTAATTAATAAAAAAGGTGAAACAATTAAAAATCTACTTACAGCAGATAATCCCCTCAAAGAATATAAAATTGGGAAAACAAAAATTTTCAGTATAAAAAACGACGAGGGTATTGAACTGTTTTGCAGAATGATTTTACCACCTGATTTAGATACGACAAAAAAATATCCAGTAATAGTATATGTTTATGGTGGTCCTCATGCACAAGAAATCACAAATAGTTTTGGTTATGGAAGATACTTTTTATGGTTCTACATGATGGCACAAAAAGGTTATATAATCTTTACACTTGACAATCGAGGTTCTGCAAACAGAGGTTTGGAATTTGAACAAGCCACTTTTAGAAGATTAGGAACAATCGAAATTAAAGACCAGATGAGCGGTATAAATTACTTAAAAACTTTACCATATATCGATACTACAAGGTTTGGTGTTTTTGGTTGGAGTTACGGTGGTTTTATGACAACATCATTAATGCTTAGAACTAATAATACATTTAAAGTTGGTGTTGGAGGCGGAGCTGTTATCGATTGGAAATTTTATGAAGTAATGTATACAGAAAGATATATGGACACTCCTCAAACAAATTTAGAGGGCTACAAAGAATCTTCATTATTAAATTATGTTCAAAATCTAAATGGCAAACTTTTACTAATTCATGGAACTTCTGACCCTGTAGTTGTATGGCAAAATACATTAGCATTTGTTCAAAAAGCTACAGAGTTAAACAAACCTTTAGATTACTTTCCTTACATAGGTCATGGTCACGGAGTAACAGGAAAAGATGCACTACATCTTTACACTAAAATTACTAACTATTTCCTCGATAATTTATAAGGAATAAAATGTTAAATTATTTTGATAAAAATGAATATATGATTTTAACTAAAAATCAATTTTTATATCTTTGAAAAAAATGAAATTTATTTTAACAAGAGAGAAATATGTATAATGAGATCAATGAATTAATAATCAAGATTTATGAATTAGCTGAATTTGGAAAACGAAGGGATAAATCTTTCCTTAATGAAGTATGCAACTTTTTAGTGAAAGAATTTAATCTTGAATCAGCAGTACTATTTCGAATAAAAGAAAACAAAACTCTAAAATTAATAGGTAAACCAAATAATATTAGTAATGAATTTCTTAAAACAAATAACTTTAATTGTAATGAATGCAATGTTATTTTAGAAGAAACGCAATATGTTCTTAATTCCAAAACTGACTGCAAAATAAAAATCTCAGAAGGCAAATTTTACGAGGCATGCGCTTTAATAAAAATTTCTGATTCAAAAAAAATTTTATTAAAAATTGCTTCCAAATCTGAAATTGAAAAGCATAAAAAAACGATAATAGAAAATACTCTTCATTTAATCGGATTATTTATTGAGTATTGGTTTAACCGTCAGCCTGATTCGATGGACTATTTCCCTAATCTTGTTTTTCATACTGCACAAGAACTAAAAGTAAATGCATCATCAATCATCAATTCTTATAATGTTCTTTCAGAGAATAAAGATGCCAATTTGCCAGAACAATTATCTTTAATTAAGAAGAATGTACAAAGCATATTATTGAATATTAATGACTTAAGCGAGCTTTCAAAATATGAATCCAACAATTTATCATTAAATAAAAGTCAAATTAATTTTAATAAATTCATAAATGATATTGTAAATCTCTTTAGAACAAGAACAAGCAAAAAAATAAATTTTGAAGTTGATATTTCTCCGGAACTAAACATACCAGTAGAAAAAGATGAACAAAAACTAAAATATATAATAAGCACACTTTTATATGTTGCTTCGATATTAACAGATGAAGGAAAAATATTTATTAAAGCAACTTTCAATCAAAATAAAAAATTGGAATTTGCTATATCAAATGAAGGAAAAAATCTTGATGCAGATATAATAAATAACTTTTTCGAACCATTTAAGCTTCAAAGCTTACCAGAATTTAAGAATACCAACCTCACTGGATTAAGTTTAACTTTAGTTCAAAAATATATTAATTTTCTTGGTGGAAATATTACAATTAAAAATAATTCACCAAAAGGAATAATATTTAACTTTACAATTAATGGAGAAAAGATGTCAGAATTAGAATCTACAATATCAAAACTTCCACAGCCCACAACTAAAAATAAAGTTCTTGTAATTGAAGATGATTATGCGACATCAAAACTACTTAGCAATTATCTCAATAAGTGGGGCTATGTTCCTGCAATTGTAAGCACAGAAGAGCAAGCATTTAACATCATTAATTCTGAGCCTTTGCTTGCAATAATCCTTGATATTGAATTATCAAATACAAATGGACTTGAGCTACTGAAAAAAATTCATGAAAACCCAAATGCAAAAAATGTCCCTGTAATTGTTTGCTCAATAGAACCCGAACAACAAAAAGCATTTTTAATGGGGGCAGTTGAATATTTTGTTAAACCAATAAATTACAATTATCTCGTAGAAGTTCTGACAAGTTATAAGTTAAGAAAAAATTCAACCATCTTATGTGTTGACGATGATGTACCTACATTAAATTTAGTTAAGCAGGCAATTGAAAGCGTAGGATTTAATGCTTTGGCAGAAAGTGTATCTGCCAATGTAATGGAATTAATTAAAGACAAAGATATTGACCTCGCAATAATAGATTTAGACATGCCTGCTCCAAATGGTTTCGAATTAATAAAAATGATTAAATCGGATAAACGTTTTACACATTTGCCAATAATTATCTATACAGGAAAAGAAAATTACAAAGAAGACCTTTATAAAATTGAAGGCTTATTTGATGAGTTACTTGAAAAACGTTCTACAAATATTGAAGACCTTGCCGATGTTATCAATGCAATGATAAATAGATATGAAGTTCCTCCTCCTGCCGAAGAAGTTCTATCGAAAAAAGGTGTAAAGAAAATATTACTTGCAGAAGATTATAAACATTCTCAAATAATTGTAACACGACTCTTAAAGAAAAATAATTTTGAAGATATTGTTGTAGTTGAAAATGGAGAAGATGCTGTTAAAATGGCTAAACAAGAAAAATTTGATTTGATACTGATGGATATGCAAATGCCAATAATGAATGGATTTGAAGCTACAGAAAAAATTCGTCAGATGCCTGAATACAAAGATGTTCCGATTATAGCATTAACAGCATTTGCTATGAAAGGAGACAGAGAAAAATGTCTTGAAGTAGGAGCTACAGATTATATTCCTAAACCAATTGACAGTAAAGAATTCATTGACAAAATTAAATATTATACGAATACATAAGATTAGAATAAAAAATTATTCAACCGAAGATTTACATTTTTTTAGAATAAGTAAGAATTTATTTATTCAGTTCAGCATCTTTTTTCAAAACTTCATTTTCCATTGATTTTTTATAATCAATCATTTTTTTAGAAAGATTGCTATCGTGAATAGAAAGAATTTGTACAGCTAATAATCCGGCATTTTTTGCCCCATCTATCGCAACAGTAGCAACAGGAACACCTCCTGGCATTTGAACAATTGATAATAAAGAATCCAGTCCATTTAATGCACCACTCTTCAATGGAACTCCTATAACCGGAAGATGAGTATATGAAGCAACAACACCTGGCAAATGAGCAGCTAAACCAGCACCTGCAATTACAACTTTTACTCCCCTGTCTGCTAAACTTGAAACATATTCTTTAACATGATTTGGTACTCGATGAGCTGAAAGTATTCTCATTTCATATTTAACTTGAAATTCTTCTAATACTTCAGCTGCTTTTTTCATAACGGGAAGGTCTGAATCGCTTCCCATAATTATGCTAACCAAGGATTTATTTTCCATAATATGATTCTCATTAAGTTTTGTAATTCAACGTCAAAATATAAAAACAAAAAAGCAGAGCTCAAAAAATTACTCTGCTTTTTTGCTAAGGAGCTATCATGCATCGAACTATCTATGTTTAATTGAACCTATTCCCGAAACATTTGTTTTTGTTTCTTTAGGATTTCCATAATAATCAATTGAACCAACACCTGATACAGAAGCATTTAGATAATTTGAAGAATATACTTCTGCATTACCAGTTCCGCTCACAGATACATAAACATCTTCAGCCTTTAAATCTTTGGCATCTAAGTTTCCAGCACCTGCGATTTTTGCATCAAGTTTCTCTGTTATTCCAGTTAATTTAATATTCCCAGCCCCACTTAAATTAACAGCAAATTCATCATTATTTATATTCTTCACACTTACTGAATTTGCCCCTGAACAATTTAATTCTCTTAAATTATTCACGGTAATTTCTATGATTATTTCTTTTCGAGGTGAAATATTTTTTCTTGTATCAATTCTTAATGTTTTTTCACGAACATTGCTTCTAATGTAAGGCAATAAATTTTCTTCAGCTGTAATTTTTAATGAGGGTTCCTCTCCGCATCTTACTTTAACTAAATATGCCCCTGCTACCTCCAATTTTGTAAAATCGGAAATGATGCGATTTTCTGTTTTCAACTTTCCATTCCCTCTAATACCCCAGAATGCGCATGAACAACCACTTGCAATTAATGCAAATAGCAATACAAAAGAAATTATTTTTCTTTTCATAATAACCTCCAAACTTTGACCTGTTAGACGATAATATGTATAGAAAGTTTTATTTTTCTTTTAGTAGACTTTATGAATTATAGTAAATACTTAATACTTTTTTTATTTTCTATTGTGAAATAAAAATTTTTCATTAAAGATGACAAACGAAGAATTAAATAATCTGCAAGCTGAAGCATATGAACACCTATGGAATGGAAGATACAGATTAGCATTATCAACTGCAGAAAAGGTATACCAATTTAGGCCTGATGATAGCGAAGCAGCTATTTGTCTTGCTTGGGCATATCTCGAAAATGGAAATCCCTCTAAAGCACTTGAGTATGCTAATTTAGCTGTTGAACTGAAAGGAGAATCTTCTCGAACAAGATTTTTTAGAGCCTATTTACTTTCCCGCTTAAGTATTTTTGAAGGAGCTATAGCAGATATTGAAAAATCACTAAACAAAGAAAGAGAATTATTAAGCTGGACTTATTTAACTCTCGTTCGTTCTTTTGCTGGATTAAAAAAATTTGATGATGCTCTTAATACATTAAAAATTGGTTACCTTATTGATGAGGGTAAAAATAAATCGTGGGATAAATTAAAAGAATATATTCATAAGGCAAAAATATATTTTAACGACGATAATAAATTATCACCTGCTAAAATTAAAGAATTACTGAATGATGCTAATGAAGCATTAAAAGATAAAGAATATTGGTTTGCTCTGCTTGCCTCAAAAAAATTATTATCACAAAAAATTCAGGATAATGAAAAAGATGAAGCCGAACTTATCGAATTAGAATCAATGTTTTATTTATTTCAATACAAACCTGCATTTAACAAAGCTGAGTTAATTAAAAATAAATTTAATAATAATCAGAAATTTAATTTCATCTATAATTCACTTAAGAAATACTTATCAACTGATGAGGAATTAGAAGAACCAAAAACGATTGAAAGAAAAACAAAAATTGAACTCCCAGATTTATCTAAAGTTGAAGAACAAAGAGAAGAATACAAATTCAATTCGAAATATTATCCAAATGACTATGTGCAAATTATATCAATCAAAATTTTTGATCCTGAAAGCGAAAGCAAACCCGACGAAAGACATTATTATAATCAGGTAGACAAAAATGTAAATTGGTTAGCAGCTGAGGTTATTTTCAATAATCCATTTTATCAAAAAGAAAATCGTTCTTACGAATGTAGTCTTGTCTGGTATATTGATGATTTCGAAATTGGAAAGAATGATTTTAAGTTGAATGTGCCAAAAGACTGGGACTCAATAATTTTCACACAAAAAATGGGTTCAGATAAACCTAATTTCTGGAAAAAGGGTCAGGCAAAAGTAGAAGTATATATTAACAACTTTAAAGTTGGTGAAAAATTTTTTGGAGTAAGCAGCTTCCGAATTAGCGATGAAGAATTTATTCCACCTCCTCCAGTTGCCAAAACAAAAGAAGAAGCAACTTCTATTATTCCTGCATCTGATAAAAATATTAATCAGTTATTAACTGAATTAGATTCGTTCATCGGTTTGAATAATATTAAACAAGCTATTAGAGATTTTATTTCTTACCTGGAATTTTTAAATGAAAGAAGAAAACATGGTTTAAAAGCTGAAGAAAAAATTGCAATTAATGCTGTATTTCTTGGCAATCCGGGTTCAGGTAAAACAACAATTGCACGATTGCTTGGCAACATCTTTAAAGCTATGGGAATTCTTCCATCAGGTCATGTAATTGAAGTTGACCGCGCTGGCTTGGTTGGTCAATATATTGGTGAAACTGCTCAAAAAACAGAAAAAGTTATTAATGATGCTATGGGAGGAGTGCTGTTCATTGATGAAGCCTACACACTTGTTAAAAAAGGTGGAAGCTCTCAGGATTTTGGACAAGAAGCAATTGATATTCTTTTGAAAAGAATGGAAGACCGCAAAGGAGAATTTGTTGTTATAGCAGCTGGATACACTGATGAGATGAATGCATTTCTTAATTCAAATCCTGGATTGAAATCAAGATTTACACATACTTTTGTATTCGAAGATTATACTCCAGATGAACTTATTCAAATTTTTAATCTCTATCTCAAAAAAGAAGAATACAATATCACATCTGATGCCTTAGAACTCTTAAAAAAAGAATTCATAAATCTTTATAGAAATAGAGATAAAAGTTTTGGTAATGCAAGATTAGTTAGAAAAATTTTTGAAGAAGCAAAAATTAATTTGAGCAAAAGAGTAATTAATTTACCCGAATCTAAGCGAACTAAAGAAAATTTAAATACAATTACACTTGATGATATTAAGAATATCTTAATAAAGGAGAAAGAAAAAGATTTCAAGTTACCAATCAATGAAGAAGCACTTGAAGAAGCTCTAAATGAATTAAATAATCTTGTTGGGTTAAATTCAGTAAAAAAGGAAATAAATGATTTAGTTAAACTTGCAAGATTTTATGCGGAGCAAGGAGAAGATTTAAGAGAAAAAATTACAAACCATTACCTATTTCTTGGAAATCCCGGGACTGGCAAAACTACTGTAGCAAGAATTTTTAGTAAAATATTTTCTGCTCTTGGAGTTTTATCTAAAGGTCACCTCGTAGAAACTGATAGACAGGGTTTAGTTGCAGGTTATGTTGGACAGACAGCTGAAAAAACAACTAATATAATTGACAAAGCAATTGGCGGAACACTTTTTATTGATGAAGCTTATTCTTTAATTAAATCCGAAAGTCAGGGTTCCGATTTTGGAAAAGAAGCAATCGACATCTTATTAAAAAGAATGGAAGATGATAGAGGTAAATTTATTGTAATTGCAGCTGGTTATACTGATGAAATGAAGAAATTTATCGAGTCAAATCCAGGTCTTGAATCAAGATTTACAAAATCTCTCATCTTCGAAGATTATACTCCTGATGAAATGATGGAAATAATAAAAAGATATCTTTCTAAAGACAAAAAGAAATTAACACTAAATGCAGAAGAATATTTAACTAAATATTTCACCAATCTATATAAAACAAGAGATAAAAAATTTGGAAACGCAAGAATCGTAAGAAATATTTACGAACAGCTTAAGCAAAAGCTTATGCTCCGGGTAGCCGATTTGCCACCTTCAGAAAGGACAGAAGAAAAACTGAATACAATCACTATTGATGATGTAATTGAAGTAACAGGTAAAGGCAGTAATGCTTCTGAATATCAAGTCAAAGGGGACCCTCTCAAACTTCAAGAATACATGGACGAATTAAATTCTCTTGTAGGAATGGAAAAAGCTAAAGAAAAAATTTATCAATTAATTAGTGGTTCAAAAATTATTCAATTAAAAAAAGAACGAGGATTGCATATAATTGAAAAAAATCTTCATTCAATCTTTATAGGAAATGATGGAACTGGAAAAACAACAGTTGCAAGAATTTTAAGCAAAATTTTAAAAGAACTTGGGATATTAGATAAAGGCCACTTAATAAAAGTTTGCAGAACAGATTTGGTTGTAAATTATCAGGGAAGAACAGCAGTAAATACTGATGAAATCATAAGAGAATCACTTGGTGGAATATTATTTATTGATGAAGCTTATGAACTTTTTCAAAATGATGACGAATTTGGTTACGAAGCAGCTTCTATTATTCTTAAAAGAATGACAGATTACAAAAATAAATTCGTAGTAATTTTCTCAGGTATTACTTCTAAAATGAATTTATTAATAAATAGTAATCCAAACATTTTGAAGAACTTTTCAAACATAATCGAATTTGATGATTACACTCCTCGTCAACTGCTTTCGATATCATATCTTATTGCAAATAATCATGGTTACACACTTGATGAAGGTGCATTACAAATGCTGCTTGAAATTTTTACTCAACTTTATGAAAACAGAAATGAAAACTTTAGGAATGCATTCACAGCGAAAAATATTCTTTATTCTGCTATATCAAAACAAGAACAAAGAATTTCATCTATAATTAATCCAACAGATGAAGATTTGAAAACCATAACATTTGAGGATGTTGCGGCAGTCGAATTCTGAAAAAAATTTATACCTGCATTTAAAAAATGTTAACATTAAAAAATCTTACAAAAACTTTTAACTCATTAATTGCTGTAAATAATATCAATTTATCAATTACTAAAGGAGAACTATTTGGTTTTCTCGGACCAAATGGTGCAGGTAAAACAACAACTATAAAAATGATTGTTGGATTACTCTCTCCTACTTCCGGCAATATTTATTTAAATGATATAGATGTTTGGAAAAACCCTATTAAATCAAAAATGAAAATTGGCTATATACCTGATCAGCCATATTTGTATGATAAACTTACTGGTAGAGAATATTTATACTTCAGCGGTGGATTATATCGATTAAAAAAAGATACAATCAAAGAAAAAATTGATGAATTAACAGAAACACTGAAAATTGGGAACTGGATTGACAAAAGAACCGAAGAATACTCTCAAGGCATGCGGCAAAGAATTGTAATTGCTTCAGCATTTCTTCACAATCCGGAATTGGTTGTTATTGATGAACCAATGATTGGCTTAGACCCTCAAACTGCTCACACAGTAAAGAATTTTTTTGTTGAGCAGGTCAAAAAAGGCAAAACAATATTTATGTCGACTCACAGTTTAAATATTGTTGAAGAAATTTGCAGTTCGGTTGGAATCATCAATAAAGGCAAAATTATATTTCATGATTCAATAAAATCTCTTGAGAATATGATTGAAAAAAAGAATAATAGCTTTGAAGAATTATTTATTGAACTTACCAGTGAATCATGAATCAATTAATCCAAATATTGAAATACAAGTTGATAATATTCCTTCGCTTCGAGAAGAAATTAAATTTTAGTGAGATTATTAAAAATTTTGGAAGCAGCTTAATTTATATTGGCTTTAGTGTTGGTACATTTTATTTCACAAAATATCTTATATGGTTTTTATTAACAAAAATAAAAATTGGTCTTTTTCTGCTGCATGAATTTATGTCAATGATTTTGTTCATCTTCTTTTTATCTGTAAATATTGGGAATATAATTGTATCATATTCAACTCTTTACAAATCCAATGAACTAAACTTTCTCATTATTCATCCCTTAGAGTCATTACAAATTTTTCTAATAAAATTTCTTGATAATTTTTTCTACAGTTCTTCAACACTAATACTAATAATTATTTCTGTTTTACTTGGTTATTCATTTTATTTTAAGCTGAGTCTTGCATCAACTTTACTTTTTTTGATATTTAATTTTCTACCTTACATTTTTTCTGCAGGATGTCTTGGCGTGATAATTTTACTTTTAGTATTAAAACTTGCATCAAAAATCAGTTTAAGAAAATTGATAATATTTATCTCAGGCATTTATTTGATGATTGTGTATATATTTTTCAAAACACAATCACCACTTAAACTTGTAAATTCAATTATGAAATATTATCCCTTTGAAAACAGAGATATGTTTTTAAGCGAAATAATACCTCCAGTTTTAACATACTTGCCAAATCATTGGCTATCAGAATCTGCTTACTGGCTAATCAAAAACAATTTTAATGAATCTTTAATTTTATCTTGTTACCAGATTTCGTTATCACTATTACTTTTTGTTTGCGCTTTATTTTTAGGAAAACATTTATACTTTAACACATTATTCAGTAATATTAAATACAAAAAAGAAAATTCTATTTTTTATAAAATTCAAAATCGAATGCTAAACTTCTCTCGTTTAACTTTTAGAAATCCTTACACGGAAACAATTTTGAAAAAAGATATTTTATTGTTCATTCGTGAGCCAAGCCAAATAATTCATTTTGCTATTTTATTAATTCTTGTAATAACATTCGCAATAAGTATTAATGGAATAAAATATGCAGATTTCGGAAATTATCTGCTGCAAACTTCAATTTATTTATCAATAATGTTATTCAATTTCTTACTTGTTTCCACATTTTCACTCAGATTTGTTTTCCCAATTATAAGTCTCGAGGGACAAGCTTTCTGGAAAATAAAATCAGCACCAATCAACAATAAAACATTAGCAATAAAAAAAATAATGCCATCATTCTTTATAATTCTGTTAATATCATTTTTATTAAACATAATAAGTAATTACAAATTTGGATTAGAAATTACAATTGTTACCTCAATAGTAACTGCTTTTTCTTCATCAGCAATTTTTATGATTAACTTTGGAATGGGTGGATTGTTTGTTAATTTTAAAGAAAAAAATCCTATAAGAATAGCATCATCAAGAGGTGCATCACTTTCTTTTCTCTTAAATATTTTCTTTATGTTAATAGTTATTGCTTTACTTACAAATACAATTGGTAAATTCTTTTTATCAAGAATTCTGAACCATTCTTTTAATTACTTCTTATTTATATATCCATCAATAATTATTTTGATAATATCAAGCATTTTGACTTTAATATTTTTTAGAGCTGGATTAAAAGCTCTTAAAAAAGATTTTGCTTAATCTTGATAACTTCTTGCATATAGATTTTTTGCTATTACACCTGCTAATGATACTGCTATTCTTCTTGGAATAAATCTAACCATTACACTAATAATTTTATTTTGTATTCCATCTACTACTGAAGGTTTTTTACCAAGAGCATTCAAAGCAGTTTTAACAACATCCGAAGGTTCTCTTGGTATAGGTCCAACTCCAATCTTTGCTATTCTCTGAAATTCAGTATTTGTTCCACCTGGATTAAGTGCAAGCACATCAATATTATATTTTTTTAATTCCCACCACAAAGCTTCACCAAGATAAAGGTTAAAAGCTTTTGTAGCTGAGTATGTTGTCATCATTGGAGTTGGTTGAAAAGCAACTGTACTGCCAAGAAAAATTATTGCTCCCCTTCTTCTTTGAATCATTTGCGGCAAGAAATAATGAGTTAAAACAGCAGGTGCAAGACAATTTACTTTTATCATATCAATTTCTTTTGCAGTATCGCAATTGATAAATTCACCTGTTGAACCAAAGCCGGCATTGTTTATTAATATTCCAATTTCTTTTTCCTCTGTATAATTTTTTAATTCATCAATATAGTTATCAGTAGAAAGGTCAATCGGAATTATGATAGATTCTGTATTATACTTTTCTCTTAATAGATTTGACAAATCTAACAACCTATTTTTTCTTCTTGCAATAAGAATTAATTTCATTCCAAGCTTAGCTAATTGCTTCGCAAATTCTTCTCCGATACCTGAAGATGCACCTGTTATTAAAGCCCACTCGCCATATTTGTTAATAAAATTTTCCATTTATACACCTCACAAAATTTTTGAAATAAAAATAGATAATTTTTTTGTATTAAAGTTTTCTGAATTAATTTTATATGTAAAAAAAGAGGAATTATATGAAAGTAGTAAATATTAAAGATGTTGATAAGAAAAAAGTATTAATGGAAGGTGCTTTTAATGCTTTCAAACAGATTCCGATTTCGAAAGCTGATGGAACACCAAATTTTTCTATGAGAGTTTTTACAATCGAACCAAATGGATACACTCCATATCACAAACATAATTACGAACAACTAAATTATATAATAGAGGGAGAAGGAATTTTAATCAATGAAAAAGGTGAAGAAATATTTTTAAAAACTGGTGATTTCGTTTTAGTAATGCCAGATGAAATGCATCAATATAAAAATAAATTATCTGACAAAAATTTTGTTTTTATCTGTTGCGTTCCAAAAGAATATGAATAATTTCTAAATCATTTCACTGAGTAATTCTGGTCTTGGTTTAGGTATAACAACTTTATTTACAAGTAGTCCTCTATCAGAAATTACTTTTGCACCAGCATCAACAGCACTTCGAACTGCAGCTACATCTCCTGTTAAAGTGCAAAATGCTTTTCCACCTAATGCCATTGCAAGACGAATTTCAATAATTTTAACATTTGCTGTTTTAATTGCAGCATCGGCCCCTTCTATTAACGATGCAACTGAATATGATTCAAGAATTCCAAGTGCTTCTAGCATATCAATGTGAGTATGTCCCGATAATGCAGGAAAAATATCTTTATGAACATTCGGAATTACGAATGAATCGATAACAGCAAAATCAATTTGATTGATAGCGCTATCTACCGCAGATTGAACTTCTGCTACTTCACCGCCAATCATTACCATATATTTTCCAGAACAGATTGTTCGAGATAAAATTAATTCCACATGAGAAGTTTTTAACATTATATCTGCAGCCTGCATTCCAGCTGCAATGCTTGTAAGTTCTACTAAACCAATTGAATTCATTTCCATAATATTCCGACCATTTTTAATTAGATGAAATTATAACATATTCTTGATTTACTTCTAAAATTTTTCCTGAAATTGAAGCATGAATTTTAGCACCCAATTTATTTTCATCAACATTTCCAATTAAATCACCTTTGTTTACAATATCTCCTGCTTTAATTACAGGTGTTGCAGAAATTCCTGCATGTTGTTTTAATAAAATTTTTACTTGTTTTACTTTTGGCTTTTCTCGAGTAAAAGGAGTATGATGATTATAATTTAATAAATCTAATTTTTTCATCAACATATTAATTGGAACTCTTCTTCCATCTTTCATTGGGTGAACTTTAACAGGCTTTTTCTGCTCATATTTAATTCCTGCATTTCTCATAAATTCTTTACCTTGATTACATGCTTCTCTTGGATACAAATCTTCGGGACAAGCATAAAGAGAACATAAACCACAAGAGCAGCACAAATCGGCATATTGATTCCAAACTTCTTTGCCTGTTGTAGTAAAAGCAAGAGAACGCATAACTTTATGAGGTTGAACATCATAGCCTAATAAATATCTTGGACAAAATTCTGTACAATAACTGCACTGGTCACATGCAGATTTTCCGATTCGATTCATATCGTGAACTGGTCGTGACATTCTTTTTATCAAATAATGTTCTTTTGGTAATATTATTAATCCAGCTGTTGTTTTAGTAACAACATCATCAAGATTAAATGTGAGGCTACCCATTAAAATTCCACTCACAAAAATTCCAAATTCATCAACTGTTGTTCCTCCGACAAAATCGATTAATTCTTTAAATGAGGTTCCAATAGGAACAAAAAAAGTTGATGGATTCTTTACAGCTCCAGTTACACAAACTATTTTTTCTGTAACTGGTATATCATTGATGGCATTGCTGATATTATAAAATGTTTCAACATTATTAACTACACAGCCGACATCTAAGGGCAATCCTCGTGGAGGTATTAATCTTTTAGTTGCAGCATAAACCAGTTCATATTCATCACCAGCTGGATAAAAATCACCAAGCAAACACAATTCAATTTTCTTATTAGATAAATTTCTTTTTATAGACTCAATTGCATTGACATTTTTTTCTTTAATTCCAAAAAATGATTTTACTGCAGATATTTTGTTCATCATTATTTCAACGCCATTTAATATCTCAGGTGCAAAATTGACCATCAATTCATAATCTTTATGTATCAGAGGCTCACATTCAGCACCATTAACCAATAAATATTCAACTTTAGATTTTGCTTTAATATGTGTTGGAAAGCCTGCTCCACCAGCTCCAACTACTCCGGCATTAAATATTTTTTCAACAATATCCATTAATCATTCCTTTTTATAACTACAAGTGTTTTATCATCCTGATATTTGCTATTAGAAGTTGCGAATTTTGTAATATCATCTAAAATAGAATAAACAATTTCTTTAGGTGTAAAATTAGCAGTTTTCTTTATAATTTTTTCTAATCTTTTCTCATCATAAAATTCATATTTATCATTAGCTGATTCTACTACACCATCAGAATAAATCACAAGTATATCTCCCTTCTGAAAATTAATGCTATCGGTTTCATATTTTGAATTTGGTGCAGGGCCTAATAAAGGTCCGGTTGGATACAGATATGTGAACGAATTATTTTTTCTGCTATAGAAAATAGGCGGATTTTGGCCAGCATTTGCATAAAGGAATAAACCTTTTTTGTCAGTTGAAATTTCTCCATAAAAAAGAGAAACAAATTTATCATCACTAAAAATTTTATTGACGAGTTGATTTAATCGAAACATCATTGGGGAAATTTTAATTTGGAAATTGCTTGCCATTCTAATTGCACCAGAGATATACATTGCTTCTGCTGCAGCAGCAAGCCCTTTAGAAGCTGCATCGCCAACTACAATTCCAAGCCGCTCTTCATCATCTCCAATTTTTAAATAATCATAAAAATCACCTGCTACATTTTCTGCAGGGATTGTTACACCAAATAAATCATAGAAATGAAATTTGTATTCGTGTTCTGGCAAAATACTTCGCTGCAGTTCTTTTGCTTTGTCAATATTCTCAATTAAATTTTTTCTTGATAATGTTAAATATCTTTCTCTAAGCTTCGAGGTTAAAACTGTAGCAATTACGTTTAAAGTGTAACGAAGGTCATCACCAATTCGATCACTGTTTATTGCAATTATATATTCATAATATTTTTTTCCATTGATATTAATTTTCTTTCCTACTCCTGAAGCGGAATATTTAAAAATTCCCTTTGCGATTAATGTAGCATCTGTTTCATCTGCAAGAATTGTTCTTACTGAAGATATTTTGTCAAATATTACATAATCATTAATAAAAAGTTTATAATCTTTAGGAATCTTTTGCACTTTACCAGTTTGAAACAATAATCTATAAGCCTGAATTGAGGGTTCTAATTTCCATACTCTTCCGCCTAATACATTAAATTGTTCTTTGCTTACAATCTGGTCAATTACATATTTCAGTAATTCGGCATCATCATTAAAATTACCGGAAGCGATAGTATCAATTGTCTTAAATAATTTTTTCTGGTCCATAATTATTCAGAATAAAAATTAATAATGTTCTGTAACACTCTCTTGCAAACTTCATTAAATTCATTAGAGGAAAAAGAATTCATAATACTATTTATTGATGGTCTATAAACACCTTTTGAAACATAACCTCCGCCTTCAAAAACACCAATTTTATTTTTATACTTTTTATCATTAGGAGTTGGAATTGGAACATCGGGTTCAATTAAATCTTTCCATTTTGATTCAAAATTTATTAGAGTAGTTAAATTAGGTTCCCATGGTTCAACATCAAGAGGATAAAATTCTTGATAAGTATTATCATCTCCATATTCATCTCCCAACCCAGCAAGACCATGACCAAATTCATGAATAAAAATTTGTTTGGAGCGTTCATTATCTGAAGCTGTTATATTATAAAAATTATAAATTCCTCCACCGCCATATTTTGATGTATTTACCAAAATAAAAATTTGGTCATAAGGTGCATTGGCTGCAACATCTCTTACAGAAAAATAATCTGCAGTCATCAAATATCTTTCACTATCAAATGTGTAAAATCTTGAATTCAATAAAGTAGAAATCCATATTTCTTTTCCAGGAATATCTGTTCCGCTTTGAGCTGATGGTGCTTCAACTCCCCAGATATTGATTTTATCTTTATTTTCTGAAAAAGGTGAATATTCAAATAAATAATCGGCAAACCTTTTACAGTCATTTTTGAATTTTCCCATTTCACTTTCTGTATAACCTTCAGGAATAAATACAATATCTAATTTTTTTGTTGGTTCACCGGAATAATGAACTTTGAAGTTCTTATATGGTTTTAATTTTTCTTTGATAATAAAATAATTTTCAGGGTTGATGACATACTCAAATTTTTTCTCAAATATATTTTTTTTATTTCTCCGAAGAATTTCCACTTTTATATTTTTTTTAGGAAATGGTATAATTACTGAACCTTCAAATGAACGCCATAGATTTTTTGCTTCTTCAGTTGTTTGCCATTCCTGAAATAAAGTAGAAAAACCCCTCGAATAAATCAGCTTGTTTTCAGCTTCATCATAAACTTTTAACATGTAATTGCCATAATTAAAAGTATCAATTAAATTTTTTTTAGAACCTGCCCAGAATTGTTCTTTAACAAGTTTTTCAAAAGATATAATTTCATTATCGTTGTTGCCAGTATGATAAAAATCTAATCTCAAAGTTTCATTTGTAAAATATTCTTCAAAATTAATTTGAGAAAATATTATTGTAGAGCATAAAAATAATAGCGAGATTATTTTTTTCATGGCATCTTAGAGATTAATTTTTCTTGAACCAGGTTTTACAAGCGGGATTTTATTTTCTTTACAAAGTGGACATTCATCAGGCAGATAAGAGACAACATCTAATTGCAATGTGCTGAATTGCGGAACACCAAAATTAACTTTGTTATTACTCCTGTCTACAATGTAACCAACACCTGCTACTATTCCTCCATTATTTCTAACAATTTCCATTACTTCGAAAACGGAACCTCCAGTTGTAACTACATCTTCACAAATTAAATATTTTTTCCCCTCTTCAATATTGAACCCTCTTCTTAAGGTTAATGATTTATCTTCTCTTTCAGCAAAAATTGATTTTTTATTTAATTGTCTTGCAACTTCCTGTCCAACAACTATTCCACCAATTGCTGGTGATATAACCACATCAATATCATAATCTTTAAAGTGATTTGCTATCAATGAACAAATCAATTCATTATATTCTGGATATTGAAGCACAAGAGCACATTGAAAATATTGGTTGCTGTGTCTGCCAGAGGTTAATAAAAAATGCCCATTTAAAAGGGCATTAGTTTTAAGAAAAATATCAAGAATTTGATTGTGTGTCATTTTACTGTTTGTTCTATTTTATGAGCAAGATTAATATCGTTTTCAGTTATGCCATTTGCACTGTGAGTAAATAAAATTACCTTAACTTTATTCCAGCCATAAAGATACAAATCTGGATGATGGTCTAATTTTTCTGCTTCTATTCCAATCTTTACTATAAATGAAATTGCATCTGAAAAATCTTTAAGCTTATATTCTTTGATAAGTTTATTATCTATTATTTCCCAGCCAATTATATCCTTTAATTTTTCTTTTACTTCTTCAGCTGATAATATTTTCATACAGTTTTCTTTTCTTCGCTGTCTTGTTCTTCTGTTTCGGCAGCTTTTTCTGGAACAAAGTAAAGCTCATCAGAATTCTTTTTATGTTTAACTATAATCTTATCCCCTTCCTTAAAATGACCAAGCAATAATTCTTCTGCAAGAGGATCTTCTACATATTTTTGAATTGCACGTTTCAAAGGTCTGGCTCCAAATTTAGGGTCAAAACCTTTTTCTGTTAAGAATTCAACTGCAGATTTATGTAATTCAATGCTCATTTTGTTTTCACTCAAATTCTTAATTAAATCTTTCATTTCAATATTTATAATCTTCTTAATATCTTCTTTATCGAGGTTTCTGAATACTATTGCTTCGTCAATTCTATTTAAGAATTCAGGATTAAACAATCTACGCATTGCATCTTCGACAGTATTTTTTAAGCTTGTGTATTGGTCTGCTTCAGAAGTAGTTCCAAAACCAAATCCACCTGTTGTTTTAATATCTTTAGTACCAACATTTGAAGTCATAATTATAATGGTATTTTTGAAATCAACTCGTCTTCCTAAACTATCAGTTAAAATTCCGTCATCAAGCACTTGAAGCAAAATATTAAATACATCAGGATGAGCTTTTTCAATTTCATCAAACAGAACAACAGAATATGGTTTACGACGAACTCGTTCAGTTAATTGTCCACCTTCATCATATCCAACATAACCTGGAGGAGCACCTACAAGACGGGATACTGCAAATTTCTCCATATATTCACTCATATCAATTCTAATTAAAGCATCTTCGCTGTCGAACAAATATCTTGCTAATTCTTTTGCGAGTTCGGTTTTACCAACTCCAGTTGGTCCTAAGAATATGAATGTTCCAATTGGTTTATTAGCTCTCTTCAATCCTGCACGAGCACGACGAATAGCTTTACATAATTTGCTAACTGCTTCATCCTGTCCAACAATTCTTTGTTTAAGAGCTTCTTCCATATTCATTAATTTTTCTGATTCAGCCTGAACAACACGAGTAACTGGAATACCTGTCATCATCGATACAACTGTAGCAATATCATCTTCTGTAACATCATATATCATATCTTGAGTTTTAGCTTCCCATTCGCGTTTAGCTATTTCAAGGTCTGATTGTAATTGTCGTTCTTTATCTCTTAATCTTGCAGCTTCTTCATAATCTTGTTGTTTTACAACCTGCAGCTTCAGCTGTTTAATTTTTTCAATTTCTTCTTCGAGTTTCAAAATTTCTTCTGAAACTGTAAAATTACCCATATGAACACGAGCTCCAGCTTCATCAATAACATCAATTGCCTTATCAGGCAAATATCTGTCTGTAATATATCTTTCACTTAAACGAACAGCAGCTTCAATTGCTTCTTTTGAATAACGCACATGATGATGTTCTTCATACTTAAACTTAATATTCTCAAGAATTTTAATAGTCTCTTCTGGACTTGGAGGATCAATCATAACTTTCTGGAATCTTCTATCAAGAGCTCCATCTGTTTCAATATATTTACGATATTCATCAAGAGTTGTTGCTCCTATGCATTGAATATCACCACGAGCGAGTGCCGGCTTAAACATATTTGAAGCATCTAGAGAACCTGAAGCACCGCCTGCTCCAACAATTGTATGCAACTCATCTATAAATAAAATTACATCATCAGCTTTTTCCAGTTCATTCATTAAAGCTTTCATTCTTTCTTCAAATTGTCCGCGATACTTTGTTCCTGCAACTAAACCTGCAAGGTCTAATGTAACTACTCTTTTATCCTGTAAAATTCTTGGTACTTTTCTTTGAACAATCTTTAATGCAAGACCTTCAGCAATTGCAGTTTTCCCAACTCCTGGCTCACCAATCAAAACAGGATTATTCTTTTTTCTTCTACTTAAAACCTGAGCTACTCTTTCAATTTCTTTTTCTCGTCCTATAACAGGGTCTAATTTACCTTCAAGAGCTAATTTTGTTAAATCTCTTCCAAAATTATCAAGAACTGGTGTTTTTGTTTTTTCTATTTTTTTAGCTGTAAATGGCTGAGGTGATGAACTAAATTTATTAGATTCACGGCTTGCCAAAATGTTATTTAATTCAGCTCTTGCATTATCATAAGTAACATTGAACTGATGAAGTATTTGAGTTGCTATATTGTCTTCATCTCTTAAAAGTGAAAGCAAAATATGTTCAGTTCCGATAACATCGGACTTATAAATTTTTGATTCTATCTGAGTAATTTTTAGAACTTTTTCTGCCTGTTTTGTTAGAGGTATATTTCCAATTGTTAACGTTCCACCAGATGACCTTACAGTATCTTCAATTGCTTTTTTAAGTTTAACAAGATCCACATCAAGGTTTCTGAGAATTTTTACAGCGACTCCCTGCCCTTCTCGGATTATACCCAAGAGAAGATGTTCTGTACCAATGTAATCGTGACCAAGACGTAGAGCTTCTTCTCTGCTCAATCTAATAACTTCTTGAACTCTTTCTGAAAAATTTCCTTCCATATTTTTTTCCCTTTGCTAAAATTCTATTGCTTTAACAGAAAATCTACCTAATTAGTTTCTTAAATATAAAGATAGTAAAACCTCTTAGCAAGGAATGAAAAAAGGAATACATGCAATAAACTTCATGCCAATCAAATTGAGGTATTTCATTAATTAAATTAAAAGAAAGTTCCAACAAATCTTAAAAATATTTTTAGTAACTGCAGATATAATTGAAAAATTTATCAATATAGATTTTTCAAACTCATTACCTATATTTTGGTAATTCTCATATTTTATTGATATTTTGGTAACAAATTTAATGTGGAGTTAAAAAATGGAAGCATTAACCGGTGTTTCGATATTAATAATAATTGCTGTAATTATTTTTTTATTTCTGTTTTTTTACTTTGTGCCAATTGGATTATTTATAACAGCATATTTTTCAGGTGTAAAGGTAAGAATTTTTAGAGATTTGATTGGAATGAGATTACGTAAAGTATCTCCACAGGTAATAATTCGAAATTTAATTTCGGCAACAAAAGCAGGAATTGAATTAAATATTTCACTTCTTGAAGCTCATTATTTGGCTGGCGGCAATGTAACTAATGTAGTCAATGCTCTCATTTCTGCAAACAAAGCAAATTTGGATTTAGGATTTGAAAAAGCAGCCGCAATTGATCTTGCTGGAAGAGATGTACTTGAAGCCGTAAAAATGTCGGTAAATCCTAAGGTTATAGAAACTCCAATGGTAGCTGCTGTAGCTAAAGATGGTATTCAATTAAAAGCCATTGCAAGAATTACTGTAAGAACAAACTTAGAAAGACTTGTTGGAGGAGCAGGAGAAGCAACAATTCTTGCTCGTGTTGGTGAAGGTATTGTCTCAACTATCGGTTCGAGTAATTCACATAAAGAAGTTTTAGAAAATCCAGACAGCATCTCAAAGGTTGTTCTTTCTAAAGGACTTGATGCAGGAACTGCATTTGAAATTCTTTCAATTGATATTGCTGATGTAGATGTTGGAACAAACATAGGTGCAATACTTCAAGCTGACCAGGCAGAAGCAGATTTAAAAGTAGCAAGAGCTAAAGCAGAAGAAAGACGAGCTGCTGCAGTTGCTTTAGAACAGGAAATGAATGCCGAAGTTGCTCGAATGCGAGCTAAAGTTGTTGAAGCTGAAGCTGAAATTCCAAAAGCTATTGCCGAGGCTTTTCGTAATGGAAATTTAGGTGTTATGGATTATTATCATCTTAAAAATATTCAAGCAGATACTGAAATGAGAAATGCAATTGCTAAGCCTGAAGAAAAGAAAAAAGAAAATCAATAATGGATAATCTGATTGAAATAATAATTACATTTTTTGTTATTTACAGCATCATCAGTATGATTGCTGGAATGAAAAAGCAAAAAGGTGAATCAAATTTACCAGAAAAAGATAACAGCGATATATCTTCTCCTGATACTTATAGATATCGACAACAAAAAAATGATAGAATAATTACAATTGAAGACCTTTTTGGTTTAAAAATTCCCGAAACTGAATATCAAAAACCGGAAACAAAAACCAGTGAAAATATTTCACTTGAAAATTTAAGCTGGAATCCGGAAAAAGAATTTGAAGAAAAAATTAAACAAAAAGAATCACTTGAATATAGAAACATAGAAAAAAAAATTCCCGATATTGATTATGATAAAACTCCATCATACGAAATTGCAGCTGTAAGAAGAGTTGACAAACAAGATGTTAAAGTTTACGAAGAAAAAAAAGTTTTTGAAAATCAATTACTTAATATAAAAACCAAACTCAAAAATCCAGAAACTGTAAGAGAATTATTTATTATTTCCGAAATTCTAAATAAACCAAAATCACTCCGCAGGTAATGGCTAAAAAATTTGTAATCAAAAAAGTAAATCAAATTCAAACAGAACATAGGATTGATGAATCAAGATTTAAGATAAATTACAGAGAAGCATTAAATGCATCTCAATACGAAGCAGTATGTTCAATTGAAGGAAATTATCTAGTAATAGCTGGTGCCGGAAGCGGCAAAACAAGAACTCTTGTTTATCGCGTTGCAAGATTAACAGAACTTGGTTATGACCCATCTTCAATTTTGCTTCTTACATTTACTCGCAAAGCAGCAAAAGAAATGATGGATAGAGCTGCAATATTACTTGATAATAGATGCTCAAAAATAAACGGCGGAACATTTCATTCATTTGCTAATCTTACTCTTAGAAAATATGCCAAAGCTGTTGGCCTGGATAATGGATTTACAATACTTGATCAGGCAGACAGCGAAGATGTAATAAATCTTATAAGAGGACAACTAAATTTATCGCAGCATAAAAAAAGATTTCCAAACAAACAAACTATCTTCAAAGTTTTGAGCTTAAGTGCAAATACTACAAAACCTGTTGAAGAAATACTTCAAGAAGAATATCCTCATTTTGCTGAGTATACAGATAAATTTTTGGAAATAAAGAAAATTTATGAATCCTATAAAAAACAAAATCACCTCTTAGATTACGATGACTTACTAATTTATTTAAGAAATTTTTTGTTCGACCTCAGTCCTGCTGCTAAATCATTTCTCAACACAATTAAATTTGTAATGGTTGATGAATATCAGGATACAAATAAATTACAGGCAGAAATTATTCAAGGATTAGGACAAATTAATCAGAACATTATGGTTGTAGGTGATGACTCACAATCAATATATGCTTTCAGAGGTGCAAACTTTAAGAACATTATGGAGTTCCCAAAATTATTTAAAGATGTCAAAATCATTACACTCGAAGAAAATTATAGAAGCACTCAGGAAATATTAAATTTTGCAAACTACATTATTGAAAATGCCATCGAAAAATATCCAAAACATCTTTACAGCAGAAAAATTGGAGGAGAACTTCCGGGAATAGTAAGTGCTGCAAATGAAAATATGCAGTCAAGATTCATTGTCGAAAGAATTTTAGAACTTCGTGAAGAAGGAGTTCCACTTAATGAAATAGCTGTTTTATTCAGATCTTCATTTCATTCATTCGATTTAGAAATTGAACTCAACAAAGCAAATATTCCCTATGTAAAATTTGGAGGGATGAAATTTGTTGAAGCCGCACATGTTAAAGATTTACTTTCTTTTTTAAGAATTGCAGCAAACCCGCTTGACTTTGTAAGCTGGTATCGTGTTTTATTACTGCACGAAGGAATTGGTCCTAAAAAAGCTCAACAAATAATGGATGAAATTGCGAAAGATAATTTATCAATAAAAAGAGAACCTGAAACTACTATAAGTAAAAAATATAGTGATAAAATTTTCAATTTGTTTTCTCTTCTTCACGAAATTCATACAAAAAATCAATTACCTGCTGATAAAGCAGAACTCGCATTAAAATATTATGAACCTCTTTTTATAGATAAATATGATGATTGGAATAAACGCAAAAAAGATTTAGATATTTTTATAAACATAGCAGAAAATTATAGGAGCCTTGACAGCTTTTTAGCAGATATGGCTCTCGAACCACCGCAGGATACTGTGATTGATGTAGAAGCAACAGATAAAGAAAAAGAATTTGTTACGCTTTCAACAATTCATTCAGCTAAAGGATTGGAATGGCACACAGTTTTTATAATTCATGCAATTGATGGATTTTTCCCTTCAAGCCAATCTTTCGAAAAATTAGAAACACTTGAAGAAGAAAGAAGATTAATGTATGTAGCAGCAACAAGAGCAAAACAAAATTTATATGTGTGCTATCCAATGAACATTTTTGACCGATACAATGGAACAACTTATGCTAAACCATCAAGGTTCATACAGGGAATTACAGAAGATAAAGCTGACTACTGGCTTATCGAAGAAGGATAATCTCTTAATACCTTTCTAAATTTAGTCAATCGCAAGTTTATATTATAATCAAGAATAAAACGATTTACTTTAATATATTTAGTTACAAAAAAATTCGAGGTTTAAATTTGGAAAACATTAGAGTACGTTTTGCACCAAGTCCAACTGGCTATTTACATGTTGGTGGACTTAGAACAGCTCTTTATAATTATCTATTTGCAAAAAAAAATAATGGTAAATTTATTTTAAGAATTGAAGATACTGACAGAAGCCGTTATGTCGAAGGTGCAGTTGAAAATTTGATTGCATCATTAAAATGGTGTGGACTTGATTATGACGAAGGTCCTGATATCGGTGGTGATTATGGACCTTATATGCAATCCCAGCGTCTTGAAATTTATCAACAATATGCACAGGAATTAATCTCCAAAGGACATGCATATTATTGTTTTTGCACACCAGAAAGATTGGAAGCATTAAGAAAAGAACAACAACAGCAAAAACTGCCACAAGCAAAATATGACAAGCATTGTCTTCATCTATCAAAATCTGAAATTGAAGAAAAATTAAATTCTAAAATACCTCATGTTATTCGACTAAATGTTGAACCAAATCAAAAAATAATTTTTGATGACGTAATTAGAGGCACTGTTGAATTCGACAGCAATAATATTGACGACCAGATATTAATTAAGAGTGATGGATATCCTACATACCACATGGCTAATGTAGTTGATGACCATTTAATGAAAATTAGTCATGTTATTCGTGGAGAAGAGTGGCTCTCTTCTACTCCAAAACATATTTTATTGTATGATTACTTTAATTGGGAAAAACCAATTTTTGCTCATTTACCTTTACTGTTAAATCCTGATAGGTCTAAACTAAGCAAAAGACAGGGAGATGTTGCTGTTGAAGATTATCGTGCTAAAGGATATTTGAAAGAAGCATTAATCAATTTTGTTGCTTTGCTTGGCTGGAATGCAGGAGACGATAAAGAATTTTATTACATGGATGAACTTATAGAAAAATTTTCACTTGAAAGAGTTAATAAATCAGGAGCTGTTTTTGACATTGATAAATTAAACTGGCTCAATGCCGAACATTTAAGAAAAAAACCTGATGATGAAATTTTATCAATGCTGAAAGATTATATCAAAACAACAGAATATGCTGATAGAAATTTTTCTGATGCATTTTTGTTGAATATAATCCATGCAATGAAAGAAAGGGTCTCCTTTGTTCATGAATTTGTAAATAATTGCAAATATTTTTATGAAGCCCCAAAAGAATATGAACAAAAATCAATTGAAAAAAACTGGAAAGATGATACACCAGAACTAATGAAAAAATTAGTTGAACAATTTTCTTTATTGAACAATCCTAACAAAGAAGATTTTGAAAATGCATTAAATAAAATTGCAGAAGAACTCAACATTGGCAAAGGCAAATTAATTCATCCGTTAAGATTGGCAGTATCAGGTCAAAGCACTGGTCCAGGAATTTTTGATATTTTATTTATACTTGGTAAAGATGAAGTTATTAAAAGAATAAAGGACGCCCTAAAAAAAATCCCTCAACTTTTATGAAATAAAATTTTATTTCCTGCTCGTTATTAAGCGAGCAGGAAAAAAATCTAATTAGAATCTTTCTTCCAGCTTTCTTTTAATGTAACTGTTCTATTAAAAACTAATTTTTCATTTGTTGAATATTTAGTATCAACACAAAAGTAGCCAATTCTCTCGAACTGGAATTTGTCGCCTAATTTTGCATTTTTAAGAGATGGTTCAATAATTGCTTCGGGAATAATCGTCAAAGAATTTGGATTAATGTAATCCAGCCAATTTTCATGTGCTGCTGGTTCTTCAACAGTAAATAATCTATCATATAACCTTACCTCGGCTTTTTCTGCATATCGTGCAGAAACCCAATGAATTGTTCCTTTTACTTTTTTATTGCTTTTTCCGCTTCCACTTTTTGTATCAGGGTCATAAGTGCATCGTAATTCTATAATTTCTCCTTTATCATTTTTTATAACTTCTTCACATTTTATTATGTAAGCATAACGCAATCGAACTTCACCATTTGGAACCAAACGATGATAACCTTTCGGAGGATTTTCCATAAAATCTGACTGTTCAATATAAATTTCTTTTGTGAAAGGAATTTTCCTTGTGCCTGCACTTAAATCTTCAGGATTATTAATTGCATCAAGTTCTTCTACCAAATCATCAGGATAATTTGTTATTACAACTTTTAATGGATTAAGAACTGCCATTGCACGTTGTGCTCTTTTATTCAAATCTTCTCGAATTGCATATTCAAGTAAAGCTATATCTGTTAAAGCATCTCGTTTAGCAACACCAATAATCTCTGTAAAATTTCTTATAGCTTCTGGAGTATAACCTCTTCTTCTCAAACCAGAAATTGTTGGCATTCTTGGGTCGTCCCAGCCATCCACATATCCTTCTTGAACAAGCTGCAAAAGTTTTCTTTTGCTCATCACAGTGTAACTTAAATTTAAACGCGCAAATTCTATTTGTTGTGGATGATAAATTCCAAGCTGGTCCAAAAACCAATCATATAAAGGTCTGTGATTTTCAAATTCAAGAGTACAAATTGAATGAGTTATTCCTTCAATTGAATCTTCAAGCCCATGAGCCCAATCATAAGTTGGATAAATACACCATTTGTCTCCCTGCCTGTGATGTGGCTGGTGAATTATCCTATACATAACTGGGTCACGCATATTTAAGTTAGGAGAAGCCATATCAATTTTAGCACGAAGAGTTTTTGCGCCATCAGGGAATTCACCTTTGCGCATTCTTTCAAATAAATCGAGATTTTCTTCAATACTTCGATTTCGATATGGACTTTCAATTCCAGGTTCTGTTAATGTCCCTCGTGTTTTTCTGATTTCTTCAGCACTTAAATCACAAACATAAGCTTTCCCTTTTTTAATCAGCTCAACTGCCCATTGATACATTTGCTCAAAATAATCTGAAGCAAAAAATAATCTGTCTTCAAAATCTGCTCCAAGCCATTTTACATCTTCAATTATTGAATTCACATATTCTACTTCTTCTTTTTCAGGATTTGTATCATCAAACCGAAGATTAAATTTTCCGCCGTAATGTTGAGCTATTCCATAATTTAAGCAAATTGCTTTTGCATGACCAATATGAAGATAACCATTAGGTTCCGGAGGAAATCTGGTATGGACTCTCCCGCCCCACTTATTTGTTCTGATATCTTCATCAATAATTTCATAAATAAAATTCTTTGGCTTTTTTTCTGACGGATTTTCAATCTTGTTGTTCTTCTCTTCCATATTTCACAATAAATTTTTAAAAATTTAATCCAAAGTTACAGAAATATAAAAAGGAGCTCAACACATAAATAAAAATACTTCTTATTAAAAATTCCCCAGTATAAAAATCAAAAAATCTTGTTAAGAAATTTTATCAAACTTTTATTTATAACTCCGCAATTATTTGAGATTTGTAATGATTTGTTTATTAAAGAAATCCAATCAAAAAGCGATAATATTATACGGAGAAAGCTATTTTCTTAAAAAGTCCTGAGGACTAAGGATATGAAAACAAAAATATTAAAAAGCATCGCATCAAGTTTCCCATTATTAGTTTTTATTGCATTGTTAATTCTTTTTATTAATCTTTATGAATTTGAAGAAGCTACTAATTTTAACAACAAAACAATATTCTGGAGCTCATTATTAAGTTTAGTAATTAGTTTTTTGTTTGTAATTTACTATTATTTTGGAGTGGAAAATTCATTAAGAAAAATAAAATCATATATTAAAAAAATAGCCGAAAATGATACGCTTTCGATATCAACTGCATTAACAGAATTGTCACACGGAAATTTAACAGCTGAAATAAAATTTAATTCTAATCACATCAATCATAATTTTGGTGTAATGAAAGATATTGTAGAAGATTTGAATTCCATTGTATCTAATTTGAGTGAAGCAAGTAAAGAATTCAATACAGCTACAGATGTTCCGTGCAAAAGATTATTTTATGTAGGAGCCGATTCATATCTCGAAGGAAGAAAATGCGCTGAAGCAATGATTGAAGGATTAAAAGGCAAAGGAAAAGTTGCAATTATACTCGAAAGATTTGGTGTAATTGGACAGGAACTGAGAAGAAAAGGTTTTCAAAATTATCTTAAAGAAAATTGCCCTAATATTACCGTTGTAGATGATATTGTTGAATGTTACAATAATCACAATTTATATTTAGAAAAAACTAAATGGTTGCTCAACAGATACCCTGATTTATCAGGAATTTACATTACACACGATGGTGGAAATTATGAAAAAACATTAAATGAGTTATCATTAAAAAACAAATTGAAAGTAGTATGCCATGATATGAGCAATAGAACAATGAAACATATTGCTAATGGCAATATTTATGCAACTTTATCTCAGGATGAATTTGCTCAGGGATATAATCCTGTAATTCATTTATTCAATCATGTTGTTGCAAACTGGGAGCCGCCTAATCCTCGATTGCTAACTGAACTAAAATTAATTACAAAAGAAAATTATCATAAATACTGGCATCCTGAAAAGGGAATTATCGAAAATGAAGAAACAATTTCAAAAAGACCAAAACCAATAAAGGAATCAAATAGATTAATAAAAATTGCGGTTCTGGGAAGAGAGGGTTCAGATTTCTGGGTATCTTTCAAAAAAGGTGTAGATGCTGCAGCTAATATTTTAAGAAATTATAATGCTCAAGTTGATTGGATTATTCCTGAAGGTTCTCACACCGGAAAAAATTTTAATGTAAGTGCAGAAATTTATGGAGCCGCAATTGAAAAATGTATAGAGAAAAAATACGATGCGATTTGCACTGGAATATATGATAAAAATTTAGTTGCTTACATTAACAAAGCTGTAGATAAAGGAATTCCTGTAGCAACATTTAACAGCGAACCAATGAGTTTGCGCGGTTTATTGAAAACATTATCTGAACGAACAATTAAGTTATCTGAATTCAGTAACAATTTATCCAGAGTTGCAAAAGATACAATTGAAATTACAAATAACAATGCTGCATCAATTCAAAATATGGTAAGAAGTTTTACTGAAGAAGCAACATCTGTAAATACAGCAAATTCGAACATAGAACAAATTTCGGCTGCAATAAATAATATTGCAAAAGATTCACACGAACAATTGATTGCATCTGAACAAGTTTCTTCTGCGGTAAATGAGATTGCAAAAGCAGTGGATGTTGCAAATAATATTGTCTCATCAATAGTAAAATCTTCAGAAGAATCTATTAAGGTAGCTAAGCAAGGCGAAAATTCTGTAATGAAAACTGTAGAACAAATGAAAGTTATAGAAGACACTATAAATAATTTTGCTTTGAAAATTGAAGAAATGTTAAAACAATCAAGACAAATTGAAGAGATAATTCAAACAATAGAAACAATAGCAGACCAGACAAATTTATTAGCATTAAATGCAGCAATTGAAGCAGCAAGAGCTGGAGAACATGGACGTGGTTTTGCAGTTGTAGCCGATGAGGTTAGAATTTTAGCAGAAAAATCTGCTGAGGCAACAAAACAAACTTCAAGCATTATTTCAAAAGTACAGCAAAACATTTCCAGTGCAAATGATTCCATCAAAACAATTGTTGAAAAAGTAAATTTTGGAACTGACCTGGCAAACGAATCAGGAAAGGTTATTGAAAAACTATTGAATTCTTATTTCAATATGAACAAACAAATTGAAAATATGGTTAATGCAAATAACACAATTTCTGAAATAATGAAAAGTTTGGTAGAATCAACAGAAAAAATTTCAACTGTAATACAACAAAATATGAGTGCAACAGAAGAAATCAGTCATAGTGTTAAACATACTGTAGAAATGATTAACAATATTTCAACTATCAGTGAATTTAACACAAGCATGATAAATGAAATTTCTGAAAAAACAGTAACTGCTAAAAATGAAGCAGAAGAACTTGGAAAAGTAGCTTCTAATTTATTAGAAATGGCAAATGAACTACAGGCAGCAACAGCACAATTTAAAATCGATTAATTCTGGCCTTCTTTAGCAAATTTTAATCTATTAAGAGCTCTTTGTCGCGAAGCTTCTGCTCTTGCGACATCAATTTTTTCTTTTCTTGCACTTGACAATCTTTCTTTTGCTCGTTCTAATGACTTTCTTGCTCTTTCAACATCTATTTCTTCTCTTCTTTCAACACTATCAGCAAGAATCAAAATTTTATTTTTAAGGACTTCAACGCTGCCGCCGCCTGTTGTAAATTCAGTTATTGTTCCGTTTAATTCTTCAATTCTGATTCTTCCTATTTCAAAAGTACTGAGTAATGGAGCATGATTAAACAATACCTGAAAACTTCCAAGTGTTCCAGGAACAGTAACAGATTTTACTTTCCCTGAAAATGCCATTTTCGATGGAGTAATTATTTCTAAATTGAGTTCTTTAATCATTGCATTAATCTTTTTGCTTTTTCAACAGCTTCTTCAATTGTGCCTACATACATAAATGCCTGTTCAGGCAAATCATCATGTTTTCCTTCAAGAATTTCTTTAAATCCTTTGATAGTATCTTCAAGCTTTACATATTTACCGGGTGTACCTGTGAACTGTTCTGCAACATGGAAAGGTTGACTTAAGAATCTTTGAATTCTTCTTGCTCTTCTTACAATAATTTTATCTTCTTCAGAAAGTTCATCCATACCAAGAATATTAATGATGTCCTGTAAATCTTTATATGCCTGTAAAATTTCTTTAACCTGTTTTGCAACATTATAATGTTCCCAGCCAACGATATCAGGCTGCAAAATTCTTGAAGTAGAATCGAGCGGGTCAACTGCAGGATAAATTCCGAGTTCTGCAATTTGTCTGCTTAAAACTGTTGTAGCATCAAGATGCGAGAATGCAGTTGCAGGAGCAGGGTCGGTTAAATCATCTGCAGGAACATAAATAGCCTGAACAGAAGTAATTGAACCTTTATCAGTTGATGTAATTCTTTCCTGAAGTTCACCCATTTCGGTTGCAAGGTTCGGTTGATAACCTACTGCAGATGGCATTCTTCCAAGCAGAGCTGATACTTCAGAACCAGCTTGAGTGAAACGGAAAATGTTATCAATAAACAACAAAACATCTCTTCCCTCTTCATCACGGAAATATTCTGCAATTGTTAGACCTGTCAAACCAACTCTTAAACGAGCACCAGGAGGTTCATTCATCTGTCCAAATACTAATGCTGTTTTGGATAACACTCCCGACTCTTTCATTTCAAGCCAGAGGTCATTACCTTCACGAGTTCTTTCTCCTACACCAGCAAATACTGAATAACCACCATGCTGCTTTGCAATATTGTGAATTAATTCTTGAATAATAACTGTCTTACCAACACCAGCACCACCGAATAAACCAGTTTTTCCACCCTTTGTATAAGGTTCAAGCAAATCAATTACCTTTATTCCAGTTTCAAACATTTCCTGTTTTGTAGCAAGATTATCAAATTTTGGTGCATGGCGATGAATAGCATAACGTTTCTTTGCTTTTATTTCACCCAGTCCATCAATACCTTCACCAATTACATTTATTAATCTTCCAAGTGTTTCAGGACCAACAGGAACAGTAATAGGTTCACCTGTATCATAAGCCTTCATTCCACGAACCAGACCATCTGTAGTATCCATTGCAACTGTTCTAACACGATTTTCACCTAAGTGCTGTTGAACTTCAACAACTAATTCTTCTTCTTTTCCTTCTAAGTTTACTCTTGGGATTTTTACTGCATTGTAGATTTTGGGTAAATAGCCGTCTTGAAAGTCAATATCGACGACAGGACCAATTACTTGAACAATTACACCTTCATTTGATGCCATTTTTTCTACCTATTTTAATAAAATTATTGTGCAAAATTATGAAAGATGAAAGTGATTTCCAAAAAACATATAGAATCATGAATAAAAATCAGGTTATTAATTATTAAACAAATAATCAAGTAGATGGAATTTTTTCTACCAGTTCCATTCCTTTTTGCATTGCTTCTTTATTTAATGGAATAAGATGATGGTATCTTTCGGGTAAAACTTTTTTTAATGCTTCGAGAGCAGTATCAAAAGAAATTATTGGTTTCTTCTTTAGATAGGCACCTAAGATTATCATATTCATTACTCTTGTGTTCTTTAATTTTGCTGCTTCGTTTGCAGCTTCTACAGGAATTATATCGACATCATTTCTTGCAGGTGGATTTAATATTGTGCTGGATTCATAAATTATTAAACCATCAGGTTTAACCGCATTTTGAAATTTATCAAGTGAAGGTTGATTGAGTGCAATAAGTGTATCAAAAGTACTTATAATTGGTGAACTAATTTTAGTATCACTGATAATTGTAATGCAATTTGCAGTCCCACCTCGCATTTCAGGTCCATATGAAGGCATCCAGCTAACTTCTTTGCCTTCGAGAACTCCACCATAGCATAAAATTTGTCCAAGAGACAAAACTCCCTGTCCACCAAAACCAGCAATTATTAATTCTTCTGTCATGACTTTCTCCTTATTCAGATTTAGATAAATCAGGTACTTTCAAATCGCCAAGTGGATAAAACTTGAGCATGTTTTCTTCGAGCCATTTGTTTGATTCTACAGGTGTCATCTTCCAGTTAGATGGGCAATTTGATACAATCTCAACAAAGCTTAAGCCTTTTTTATGTTCCTGATATTTAAATCCATTCATAATAGCTTTTTTGGCTCTTCTGACATTATTAGGAGTATTAACTGCAACACGAGTGCAGTAATAAACACCGGGAAGTTGTGCAATTAATTCTGTAATCTTTAATGGATTACCCATAACAGAAACATCTCTTCCAAAAGGAGTAGTTGTAGATTTCATACCAATTAAAGTAGTTGGAGCCATCTGACCGCCAGTCATTCCATAAATTCCGTTATTGATAAAAATTATTAAAATATTTTCTCCACGATTGCATGTATGAATTGTTTCTCCCGTTCCAATTGCTGCTAAATCACCATCACCTTGATATGAAAAAACATATTTATCAGGCAGCATTCTCTTAATTCCAGTTGCAACTGCTGTTGCTCTTCCATGTGCTGCTTCTGTCATGTCAATATCGAGATAATTATAAGCAAAAACTGCACAACCTACTGGAGCGACTCCAATTGTTTTGTCTTGAATTCCCAGTTCATCAATTACTTCTGCAATTAAACGATGTGCTACTCCATGTCCACAGCCAGGACAATAATGCATGGGAGTATCTAATAATGTTTTTGGTTTTTCATAGACAAGATTCTCATTCACACAAATATTTTCTTCTTCTATCATTTGTTCAAAATGTTTTTCTTCTTCAGCTAAAGTTTGATTGCTCATACTTTTTCTCCTATAAATATTTCTTCAACTTTTTGAAGAATTTCATCTGGAGATGGAACAATTCCTCCCATTCTTCCATGAAATTCAACTGAGGTTTTTCCATTAATTGCAAGACGAACATCTTCGAGCATTTGACCAGCATTCATTTCGACCACTAAGAAATTTTTAACCTTATTTGCAAGATTATTTAATTGTTGATATGGGAATGGAAATAAAGTTATTGGTCTAAATACACCAACCTTTATACCTTTCTGACGAGCAAGTTCAGCGGCTTTAGTACATATTCTTGCAACTAATCCAAAAGCTACAAGAACTATTTCTGCATCTTCACAATTAATCATTTCAAATCTGACTTCATTTTTTTCAATTTCTTTATACTTTCTTTGTAAGCCTAAATTAATTTGTTCCATTTTATCAGGTTCAATGTGAAGAGAAGTAATCACATTTCTTTCCCTATCTTTTGGTTTGCCCACAGTTGCCCATGGTTCGGTATTAGTTTTTCGAGGAATTGGTTCAAATAATTCTACTTTTTCCATCATCTGCCCTAATGCACCATCTGCAAGAATCATAACTGGATTTCGGTATTTAAAAGCCAAATCAAAACTTAGAGGAACAAAGTCAACCATTTCCTGAACGGATGAAGGTGCAAGAACAATTAATTTATAATCACCATGACCGCCACCTTTAACAGCTTGAAAGTAATCACCTTGTGAAGGTTGAATTGTTCCAAGTCCGGGACCACCTCTCATAACATTTACAATTAAACAAGGAAGTTCTGCACAAGCTATATAAGAAATTCCTTCCTGCATTAAACTTATACCGGGAGAAGAAGAAGAAGTCATTACTTTTTTTCCTGTGCATGCAGCGCCATAAACCATATTAATTGCAGCCACTTCACTTTCTGCTTGAAGAACAATCATACCAGTTCTTGCATTAGCTTCGCGTGCTAAGTATTCAAGAACTTCTGACTGAGGTGTAATGGGATAACCAAAGTATCCATCGCACCCTGCACGAATAACTGCTTCGGCAAGTGCTTCGTTACCTTTCATTAATAATAATTCTTTTTTCATTGTCTCACCGTAACTGTGATATCATTTTTTACATTTGAAATAGTTGCAATTGGTTCTTTCTTTTTATCTGTCTTGCGATAGACTTTAATGATTCCCTCAGGACATACAAGTGCACAATTTACACAACCTGTACAATTATCTTTTATCTTTACAATGTAATGATACCCTTTAGAGTTAATTTTTCGGGAAAGTTCAAGTGTTTTTTGAGGGCATGCCGAAGCACAAAGTTCGCAACCCTTGCATTTTTCGATATCAATTATGATATCTCCTTTTACTTTTGCCATACAAACCTCAAATTATTTAAAATAAAAAAAGGTTATAGTTTTACTATAACCTTTTTGTCAGTTAATAAAAATTTAATAGCAGTATTTCTACAAGAATAAATTTCATTTTAAATACCGTAAAAGAGCTTAACTGTATAAAACTTATGTGCCAGTTGTTATTAACAATTTAATCATTTTTTTCTATGGAAAAATAATAATAATTATTCAAAAACAAAGGGAGAATATTTTATTAAAATTCTGCCAATTAAAATCGTTATTGGAATTTTTCACAAATGAGAAATGATTAACTCTTTTTTAAGAAAAATAAAAATTCTGTTGACTACAAAGCTGCATGTTTGTCGGCATGATAAGAACTTCTTACAAGTGGTGAAGATTCAACTGCTTTGAATCCTAATTTTAATCCATATTCTTTATAAAATTTAAACTCATCAAGTGTGACATAACGATGAACGGGAAGATGATTTTTTGTGGGCTGAAGATATTGTCCTATTGTCATAATATCACAACCGCTGTTATATAAATCATTCATAAGTTCTATTACTTCTTCTTTAGTTTCTCCAATTCCTACCATAATTCCACTTTTTGTTTTAAGACCTCTTTCCTTAAACCATTTTATTACATTCAAACTTCTTTCATATTTTGCTTGAGGTCTAACTGCATGATATAATCTCTTTACAGTTTCAAGATTATGATTAAGAATATCTGGTTTATTCTTCATGATAATTTCGAATGCATGTTCTTCACCCTTAAAATCCGGAATTAAAATTTCTATTGTTGTATTAGGCATTCTCTCGCGTATTAATCTTACTGTTTCAGAAAAAATTGATGCTCCCCCATCTTTTAGTTCATCTCTATTGACTGAAGTAATAACCACATGATTTAATTTAAGAGCTTCAACTGATTCTGCAACTCTTCTCGGTTCATCTAAATCAAGTTCATTAGGAATTCCTAATTTCACATTGCAAAATCCACAACTTCTTGTGCAAGTATCACCTAAAATCATAAAGGTTGCTGTTCTTCTGTTCCAGCATTCTGCAATATTTGGACATTTTGCTTCTTCGCATACAGTATGCAATTTTGATTTGCGCATTAATTCATAAACATCTTTATAATTTTTTCCACTTGGCAAACGAACCTTCAGCCACTCGGGTCTTTTACCTAAATTAACTTTTTTTTCTATTTCTTCCTTAAATGCTAATTGATGTTGATTAATTTTCATTTTCTCTCCTGTTTACATCTTCAGCAAATTCATGCTTTCAAAATATTTGTGAATTTTGATTTCTAAATGTGCTTCAATATTTTTTTATTAATTAAAAGTAAATGAAAGATTTCATTTTCTTTATAAATCTTTGTTGCAGATTACTAAAGATAATCTCTTCTAATCTCATAAATAATTTTCATCAAAATTTTCCAGAAATTCTTTAATTGACCTTAGAAATTTACCACCAAGCATTCCATCAATCAAACGATGGTCGTGACTTAATGATAAATACATCATGGCTCTTACAGCAATGCTTTCAATTCCTTCATTTTCAATTACAACTGGCTTTTTAATAACACTTCCTACGCCAAGTATTCCAACTTCTGGCTGATTAATTATTGGAGTTCCAATCAAAGTTCCGAAAACTCCATAATTTGTAATTGTAAAAGTTCCATCTGTAACATCATCATAAGATAATTTTTTTGTTCTTGCTTTTTGACTTAAATCTGCAATTGCTTTTGCAATTCCAATTATATTCATCTCATCAGCATTTTTAATATTTGGAACTATCAAACCATTTGGCTCAAGTGCAATTGCAATTCCAAGATTTATATATTTTTTCAGAACTATTTTTTCATCTTCTATAACAGCATTCATCAATGGAAAATCTTTCAAAGCTTTTATTGCAGCATAAGCGATAAAAGGAAGATAAGTAAGTCTAACCCCTTCTTTTGCATAAAGCTCTTTTTTATTATTAATAAAATTATGGATTCTCGTTACATCAACTTCGGTAATTGATGTAACATGAACAGCAGTATCCCGGCTTTTAACCATGTTCTGCATAATTTTTTGTCGAACATGGTCAACTGGTATAACTTCAATTCTTTCACCTGTTTTTATTTTACTTTCTGCTTCTTTGTTTGATTCATACTGTAAAATTTTTTCACCTGACTTTTTCTTTTCAAGATAATCAATAATATCTTTTTTAGTAACTCTACCTTTAATTCCGGTTCCTTCAATTTTATCCAATTCTTCGATTGATAAATCTTCCTGACGTGCAATATTTAAAACAGCTGGTGAATAAAATCTTTTTGATTTTGATTCGACTTTAATTTCATCTGAAGAATGTGACTCAATTTCAATTTTTTGTTTTTGTTCTGTGAAACTTTGAATGATGATTTCTTCATCAGTAATAATTCTTGCTATCACAGTATCAACTTCTACAGTTTCATTTTCATTAAAAAGTATTTCTTTAATTACTCCATCAACAGGAGAAGGAATTTCTGTGTCAACCTTATCAGTCGATATTTCAAGAATAATTTCATCGCGTTTTACATGTTCACCAACTTTTTTATGCCATTTAATTATTGTTCCAGATGTAATTGATTCCCCCATTTTAGGCATTACAATATCAATTATTTTTTTCTCTTTTTGTTCGAAAGAATGATAATCAGCAGCATTTTCATCTTGTGTTTCGATAATAGCAACTACAGTTCCAACCTTAGCAGTTTCATTTTCTTTAACTCGAATTTCAGTCAAAACTCCATCATATGGAGAAGGAATTTCTGTATCAACTTTGTCAGTAGTAATTTCATAAATAATTTCATCTTTTTTAATTATATCGCCGATTTTTTTATGCCATTTAATAATTTTTCCTTCAGTTATTGATTCTCCCATTTGAGGCATAATTATTTCTACTTTCATTCATTCTCCACTAATATTAAATGAAATTTGATTAATAAGTTAACAATTCTTTAAGACCTTCGTAAATTTTATTTTTATCGGGAAGGATAAATTTTTCGAGAATAGATGAATATGGAATTGGAGTATCTTTTGCTGCAATTCTTTTTACTGGACCATCAAGGTATTCGAAACAATTTTCTGCTATTAGTGCAGAAATCTCAGCGCCAAATCCAGCTGTCAAAGTATCCTCGTGAACTACAGCAACTTTGCCGGTCTTCTTAACTGAATTAAATATTGTTTCAATATCTAAAGGTGAAATTGTTCTTATATCAATAATTTCAACTGAATAACCTTCCGTTTCTAATGTTTTAGCAGCAAAGTTTGCTTCGTGAACCATAGCTCCATAAGTTACCACAGTCAAATCATTACCTTTTTTAATAATGTTTGCTTTTCCAAATGGCAGAAGATAATTTGAATCAGGTTCTAAAGAAGAAGCATAACTTTGTCGATATAAACCTTTGTGTTCAAGGAATAAAACTGGGTCATTTAATCTGAGTGCAGTTTTTAATAATCCCTTAGCATCTGCAGCATTCGAAGGATATGCAATTAACAATCCCGGCATATGTGCAAAAAAGCTTTCAATATTTTGACTATGATAAATTCCACCATGAATATATCCTCCAACTGCAACACGAATTACAACTGGAGTTTCAAATAAATTATTTGAGCGGTAACGATACATAACCAGTTCATCTCTAATTTGCATAAATGCAGGCCAAATGTAATCACCAAATTGAATTTCTACACAAGGTTTGATTCCTGTAAGTGACATTCCAATAGCTACTCCAAGAATACTTGCTTCGGCTAAAGGTGAATTAAAAACTCTTTCATTTCCAAATTTGGTAGAAAATCCTTTTGTTGCAGTAAAAACTCCTCCTTTTGGGTCTGCAACATCTTCACCAAAAAGAAAAATTTTATCGTTCAATTCCATTTCTTCTTTAAGTGCATGATTAATTGCATCAACCATAACAATATTTTTAGAAAAATTTTCGGACTTTTCATAAACAAGTTCATTTCGTTTATTTGATTCATCCAGCACAAATTTAACAGCCGAATTTGGTTCCGGCTCTGGCTGCTTTATTGCCCATTCTGCAGCTCTACTAACTTCTTCATGAATTTCTTTTTTCAGGTTCTCCAAAATTTCTTCTGAAATTATTTCTTTCTGAAGTAATAGATTTGATAAAATATTGATTGGGTCTTTCTTCAATTCTTCATCAAGAATTTGAATTGGTCTATATTTTTTCTGGTCATCTGAGGATGAATGAGAAAATAATCTTACGACATGAGCTTCAACTAAAACAGGACCTAATCCTTTACGAGCATAATCGAAGGCTTTCTGTGCAGCAATATAAGATTGAACGTAATCTGTTCCATCAACTTCAATGCGGTAAAGATTTTCATAACCTTTCATCATTTCATAAATAGAGCCATTTTTGCCAGCTGTTTGATTTTCAACAGGGACTGATATTGCCCATTTATTATTTTCTATTAAAAAAATCACAGGAAGCAATTCGCGGCTTGCCCAGTTTACAGCTTCGTGAAATTCACCTTCGCTTGTTGCTCCTTCTCCACTGCTTACATAAACAACACCATCTTTATTAAGTTTTTTCAATCCAAGAGCTGTTCCAACTGCTTGAAGAAATTGGGTGCCAGTAGGACTTGATTGTGAAGGAATGTTTAGTGTTTTAGAAGCCCAGTGAGAAGGCATTTGTCTTCCACCACTCATCAAATCATCTGCCTTTGCAAGAAAATTTAGAAAAATTTCTTCAGGAGTTATTCCTAAAGAAAGCATAAAAGCCAAATCTCTGTAGTATGGATAAGCCCAATCAATTCCTTTATTCATTAATTGACCAAATGCTATTTGAACAGCTTCGTGGCCTGCAGCTGCAATATGAAAAAATGCTTTCCCCTGTTTTATAAGTGTCATTTGTTTATTATCAATTTCACGGGATAAAAGCATTACTCGGAAGGCTTCTAAAAGATTTTCTTTTAGAATTTGTTTATCAACTTCATTTGAAATTTCTAGAACATTATTTTTTTCAAGAACCGAATTATTTTTTTTATTCATTTAATTTCCTTCCAATGTTTTTGAGAAATGATTATCGCTGCAAAAAGTTTACCCAATTTTTTCTTTTTTTAATAAATAAAAATCTTTCTCTTTAATTATCACATCAGAATATCCAAACACTTTTACAAATTCATCAAGTAAAATTTTTTTTGTTTCTTCAATATCAATTTCATTACTTAATTCTTTTTGCAATGATGTTACATAATAATCTCTAATTCCACAAGGAATTATTCCACCAAAATAATTCAGGTCTGTATTGATATTAAATGCAAAACCATGCATAGTAATCCATCGGCTGACTTTTATTCCAATTGCTGCAATTTTTCTATCTTTAATCCACACACCTGTATACTTTGAATTTCTTCCTGCATTCAAACCATAATATGAACATGTATTAATAATAACTTCTTCAAGTGCACGAAGATATTCATGAGTATCTTCTTTCCAATTTGATAATTTAATGATTGGATAACCTACGATTTGTCCAGGACCATGATAAGTTATATCACCACCTCTATCAATTTCATAAACTTTGATTCCAAGTTCTTTTAATTGGCGATTATTGATTAAAAGATGGTCAGGATTTGCAACTTTCCCCAATGTGTAAGTGTGATTATGTTCGAGAAGAAAGAGAGTATCATCTATTTTATTATTTAATCTTTCCTGAAACACATGGTTTTGTAAATCCCATGCTTCTTTATAATCAATTATTCCAAGATTACAATATTCGAGAATTCTTTCTTGTTTTTCTTTCATAAATAATAACAGGCGCAATTATTTTAAGAAATTTATAATGAGATTTATAAACTTTTGCATTAATTATTTATTCTATTTTTTACTAAAATAAAATAAATACTCATTTGATAACAAGAAGTTTAGCAGAATTGTTCATTAATCAGAAAAAATTTCTTTACAGGAAGGTCTTTATTTTTATATAAATTCTTTGAAATTACTTTGATGGACTATAGATTGGAACAGTAAAATAGAACTTACTTCCTTTACCCAATTGACTTTCTACCCAAATTTTGCCGCCTTGTTTTTCACAAAATTCTTTACAAAGAATTAATCCCAGCCCTGTTCCTTTTTCTTTTGATTTACCAATTTCCTTTACATTAACGTCAATTCTAAAGAGTTTTTTTACATCCTCTTCGCTCAAACCAACTCCAGTATCTTCAACACAAATTTTAACAAAACCATCCTCATCTTTAGTAATAATTTTTATAGTGCCATTTTCACCTGTAAACTTTATTGCATTGGTAAGTAAATTGCGAATAATTGTGTCAAGCAAATTTTTATCTGCATAAACCATCAACGATGAGTTCATACTTACTGTTATCTTTATGTTTTTCTTTTCTGCTTGAGATTTAACAAGCTCAATGTTTTCTTTTATTACATTTTTAATTGATAATGGTTCAAGATTAATTTGTAGTCTGCCAGATTGAGCTCTTGCCCAACTTAACAAATTTTCGAGTAATTTTTGAGTGTTTCGCGCAGTGTCATAAATAGTTTTAATATATTCTTTCTTTTCTTCATCACTCAATTCATTGAAATCCTCAACTAACATTTCAGAAAAACCGAGCAATGTTATAAATGGATTTTTTAAATCATGACCAATGATTGAAAACAATTTATCTTTAGCAGAATTTAATTCTTCCAGCTTTCTTTCTGATTCAAAAAGTTGATTGTTTAATTCAACATATTTTGCAGCTTCCTGTTCAATCTGGTCTCGTGAGTATGCTATATCTTGAAGCAATTTTTCTCTTTCCAGTTCTGCCTCGATACGATCTGTTATGTCCCTTAAAATAAATAATATTTGAATTGGTTGACCTTCTTCATTTCGTATCACATCAATTTTAGATTCAACATAAAAAAATGTACCATCATTTCTGATTAATCTAAATATATATGAGTTGCAGTGTTTCCCTTGTGATAATCCGTGAAGATTCTCAATAAATTTTTCTGAATCTTCTTTAAAAACAAAATCGCTTAGCTTTTTACCAAATAGTTCTTCAATTGAAATATTCCCGACCATCTGCATAAATTTATCTGAAGCAAAAGATATTGTTCCATCTAATTCTGTTGTAACTATTCCATCAGGTGAGGTAGAAAGAATGGATTGAGATAGCAATTCACTTTTAAGCATTTTTTCTTCTGCAAGTTTGCTTTCTGAAATATTCTGAGCATAAATAGAAACACCAATTACCTCTTCACCATTTCTTATAGGATTAAAATAAATTCTGTAATAATCATTTTCGTAATTGTCAAATGAGTAATCAATAAAAAACTTATGACCGTTCAGAGTTTTATTTATGCTTTCTTGCCAGAAATCTTTTTCATGAATATTAATAATTGAAAAAAAATCATCATTAATTTTTATTTCTCTGGAATATCTTTTTGAAAAGAAAGCTCCAAAATTCTGGTTGAATAAGATTAATCTAAAGTTTTTATCAACAAACCATACAAAGTCGTTATTTATTTCCATTAAGGAATCAAGCAGATTTTTATAATCAAATGTTCTCAATCCCTTCTGATTTATTATTTTTGTATCAATTAATGTAGAATTATTCATAATAAACCTGCATGCTTTTGCAATTTATTATCGAAAAAATTTTATTTTTTTATAGTTGAATTTTTACGGCTAACTATAATTAATAAATTTTATTAAACTCAAATGGAGTTTTTATGCCTACATTAATGGTTAGTGTCTCAGGAATTCGCGGGATAATTGGAGATGGCTTAGACCCGCAAACAATTGTTAAATATACCTCGGCTTTTGCAGAATTTTGCGGCAAAGGTAAAATTGTACTTGGCAGTGATGGCAGAATTTCTGGGGAAATGGTTAAAAATATTGTTGCCGGGACTTTAATTGCCAAAGGTAATGATGTTATTGATATCGGCATATGTCCAACTCCAACAGTTTTATTCAATGTGAGGAAATTAAAAGCAGTCGGGGGAATACAAATTTCTGCAAGTCATAATCCAAATGAATGGAATGCACTGAAATTAATAAATCGCAAAGGAGAATTTTTAAGTCCAGAAGAAAATTCAACAATGTTAAGCTTAATTGAAGAATCACAGAAAAAATATTCTATCTGGAATAAATTAGGAAAAATAATAAAGTATGAAGATGGATTAAGAAATCATATTGATGCTGTATTAAAAATGAATCATATAAATTTATTCAGGATTCGCAAAAGAAAATTCAAAGTTGTTTTAGATTGTGTTAATGGAGCCGGTTCTTATTCAATGCCTTTATTACTTAAAAAACTTGGCTGCGAGGTTATTGAAATTAATTGTGAGAAAAGTGGAATTTTTCCACGCCTGCCGGAACCAATTCCTGATAATTTGAAATCAACAATGAATGCTGTAAAAAAATATAAAGCAGAACTTGGAATTGTAGTAGACCCTGATGTAGATAGATTAGTTCTCATTACAGAAAAAGGTGAACCATTTAATGAAGAAAATACAATAACACAAGCTGTAAAATTTTATTTGTCTAAAAAGAAAGGAAATGTTGTTGTAAATTTATCTACAACAAGAGCCGTAGATGATGTTGCTAAAATTTATGGTTGTAAAGTTTTTCGTTCCCCGGTTGGTGAAGCTAATGTTGTTAAAAAAATGAAAGAAGTTCGAGCAGTAATAGGAGGAGAAGGAAGTGGCGGTGTAATTCTTCCTGAAGTTAATTTTGGAAGAGATGCTCTTGTTGGAACTGTAATTATGCTTCAACATTTGCTTGAATTTGGAGGAACATTAAGTGAATTAAAAAAATCATTGCCTCAATATTATATTTCAAAGAAAAAAATTGAACTTGTCAATCGAAATGGAGACGAGGTAATTTCAAAGCTTGCAGAAAAATATTCTTCATTTCAAATTAACAGAGAAGATGGTTTAAGAATTGATTTTGATGACCATTGGGTTCATTTTCGTAAATCAAACACTGAACCGATAATAAGATGTATAGTTGAAGCAAAAACAAAAAAGGAAGCAGAAAAATTATCAGAGAAATATTTAAATGAGATAAATTCATTATAACAAATACAAAATTTGTTTTTGCTCAAAATTAACATTACTTTTCAAAAGCTTAAAAAATAATCATAGTAAAATTATTCCATATTTTAAGCCTGCAGTTTACACTTCTATAGTGTGCTTATACTTTAAGTTACTGGCCATTGTAGATTAGTTTTTCAAAAATTACAAAAAGGAGTAAAGAAATGAATATTTATGTTGGAAATTTGTCTTCTGAAGTAACAGATGCTGACCTCGAAACTGTTTTTAGCAATTACGGTAAAGTCAGCAGTGTAAAAATTATCAGGGATATGTTCACCCAAGAATCCAGAGGTTTTGGATTTGTTGAAATGAGCAATAGAAATGAAGCAGAAAAGGCAATAGAACAATTAAACGCCTATGAAATAAAAGGTAAAAAAATTGTTGTAAATGAAGCTCGTCCAAGACGCGATAAAAAAAGCAAAGGTCGAAGATAAAATTTACTTAAAGAGGCTGTCTAAAATTAAAAATTGTTATTCAGCAGATTCATAGAAATGGAAATAACAGGATTAATTAGTCAGCCTCTTTTAGATATTAAATATCACTTCTCAAAAAAATTTCTAATTGTTTCAACCACATATTGAATTTGTTCACTAGAAAGTTCAGGATAAATTGGTAACGCTAAAGATGTTTCTGCTGCTGAATTAGCAACCGGGAAATCATTATCATTATACCCAAGATAATTAAAACATTCCTGACGATGGAATGGGACAGGATAATAAATTTCGCATCCAATTTCTTTACTTTTTAAATAATTCATTAACTCATTTCTTTTTTGAATACGAATAACAAATTGATTATAAATATGATAATTTTTTACACCAGAATTTTTATAAACTGCTTTTGGAATTAAAACTTTGTTCTTTTCATCAAATGAAATTTTTCCTTCCCCTTCAGAAAGTTTTGATTCAATAAATAATTTCGTATACAAAGCTGCATTCTGTCTTCGTTTTTCTGACCATGAATCAAGATAAGGTAATTTTACTCTTAAAACAGCAGCTTGAAGAGTATCTAATCGAAAATTTCCTCCAATATATTTGTGATAATATTTCGGTTCCATTCCATGAACACGCATAATTTTCATTTTATGATAATACTCTTCATCATTTGTTACAATTATACCACCGTCTCCAAATCCTCCTAAATTTTTACTCGGGAAAAAAGAGAAGCATCCAGCATCTCCAATTGTTCCAACAAATTTTCCATTTTTATATTGAGTTCCGATTGCCTGTGCAGCATCTTCAATAATTTTCAAATTATTATCTCTTGCAATTTCTAATATTTCTTCCATTTCAGCACTTTGACCAAAAAGATGAACAGGAATTATAACTTTTGTTTTTGATGTAATTTTTCTTTTCAAATCTGCAGGATTAATATTAAATGTGACTGGATCAATATCTACAAATACAGGGACAGCATTTAATCTTGCAACCACACCTGCTGTTGCAAAAAATGAATATGTAGGAACTATTACCTCATCACCTGATTTTATATCGAGCGCCATTAAAGCAAGCAATAAAGCATCAGTTCCAGATGACACTCCTATTGCATATTTACAATTAAGATAACTACAAATTTCTTCTTCTAATTTTGTTACATCAGGACCCATAATGAAATATTGAGATTCTACAACTCTCTGAATTGCTTCATCAATTTCTTTTTTGATTGCTTGATATTGTGGTTTTAAATCTAACAAGGGAACTTTCATAAATTTACCTCCACTACAATTCCATTTTTAAGTTGATATTTTTTATTTGACTTTTTACAAAAGGCAAAACCATCTTTATCAAATAATAATTTCTCACCAGCTTCACTCATCCAGCCAATTAGTCTTGCAGGGTTACCTACAACAAGTCCATAATCCGGCACATTTTTAGTCACAACGGCTCCAGCTCCAACAAAAGCAAATTTTCCTATTGTTACTCCACAAACTATAGTACAATTTGCCCCGAGTGAAGCACCATATTTCACAAGAGTTTTAACATAATATTCGCTACCCTTTTGTGGATATAAGCTTCGAGGATTTAAAATATTTGTAAAAACCATTGAAGGTCCACAAAAAACATAATCTTCAAGTGTAACACCTTCATATACCGATACATTATTTTGTATTTTCACATAATTACCAATTACTACATTATTCCCGATATTAACATTTTGTCCGATTACACAAAATTTTCCTATTCTTGCACCGGATTGAATATGAGAGAAATGCCAGATTTTTGTTCCTTCTCCAATTTCAACATTCTCATCAATATAAGCACTTTCATGTTTGAAGTATTTCATATTTCTTTTCTTTTTGTTAGTGAATAAAATTAATTAACAAATTGACAGTTAAACTTAATTAGACTGGATTGTAATAGCAAATCTTAACAAATTAAATTTCTTTCATGAAATAATTAAAACAAAAATTTGTGTAATATTTCTTTAATTTAATATAAATTTGTTTTTATTATAAAGTAATCAATATGAGGTTTTTATGGACTTATCTGCTTCATTTAAAAAACTCAAAGAAGGTTTTCATACATCATTCTGGATTGCAAATGGAATGGAATTATTCGAAAGGCTTGCCTATTACGGACAAGCAACAATATTAAGTATTTTTTTAAGAGACCACTTAAAATTCAATGAACTGCAAGCCGGTCAATTATCATCAATTTTCGGTGGATTAATTTATTTACTCCCAATTTTTGCTGGAGCATTGGCAGATAAGTTTGGATTTAAAAAAGCATTTTCATTTGCTTTTGGTGTTTTAGCAACTGGATATTTTTTGATTGGTTCTACAGGGATGAAAATTTTCTCAGGTCTTTATTACAGAATAGATTTGTACTGGCTGCTTGCAATTATTTTAATCTTTACTGCTATTGGAGGTTCATTTATAAAACCAAGTGTATTAGGAACAGTAGCATTAAGTACAACTAATGAAACAAAATCACTTGGTTATGCAATTTATTACTGGCTTGTCAACATTGGAGCAGCAATTGGACCTCTTCTTGCTTTTTTTGTTCGAGATATTTTTGGAATTGAATTTGTCTATTTAGTTTCTGCAATCAGTTGCGGTTTAATGTTTTTAATAACAAGAATTTTTTATAAAAATCCTCCTGCTCAATCGGAAAATTCTAAGCAGGAATTAAAGACAGTAATAATAAATTTATTCAAGGTGTTAAAAAATTTCAGGTTCATCACTTTTCTCTTAATTTTTGGATTATACTGGGTTTTATTCTGGCAATTTTTCATTATTATTCCTTTTTACATTTCAGATTATATTTCTACAGAAGCACCTATTGAATTAATCTTATCAACCGGCGCTTGGACTATCATATTATTTCAAATTCCAGTTAACAGATTAACAAAAAATATTTCTACTCAAAAAGCAATAATTATTGGTTTCATTCTTGCGACAATAGCATGGCTGATGTGGTTTTTTGTTTTACCATTAACAAATGGAAATTTTATTAATGCTTTTGGGACTAAAATTCCAATTGCTATTCCTGTAATTATTCTGGGTATTTTTACTTTTTCAATTGGAGAACAAACACAAGCACCAAGATTTTATGAATATGTTGCTGATTTAGCACCAAAAGGTCAAGCTGCACTTTTTCAAGGTTATGCATTTTTACCAATTGCAATTGCCTGGGGATTTGGAGGTGCCTTTGGAGGATGGGTTTATCAAACTTTCAAACATCAACCGCAAATAATCTTTTTAATAATGTCAGGAATTGGATTACTTGCAACATTATTAATGTTGATTTATAACAATCTTGCAATAAGAACTTCACAAAAAAAATAAAGAGAGTTTAATAATGAAAGCAAAATTAAATTACAGAAAAATTTTTTAAAGATTAGAATAAACTTAATTGACGTTCATTACTTACAACTGCTGCTTCATGGTCTAAAAGCCATTTTTTACGCCAGATTCCTGCAGCATAACCAGTCAAACTTTTATCAGAACCAACTACTCTGTGACAGGGAATAATTATTGCAATTTTATTTTCTCCATTTGCACGAGCAACTGCTCTTATCGATTTCTCATTGCCCAACATTTGAGATAATTCAAGGTAAGATTTTGTTTTCCCATAAGGAATTTTTAATACTTCATTCCATACTTTTTTTTGAAACTCAGTTCCTGATGGATTGAGCTTCAAATCAAATTCTCTCAGTTCACCTTTGAAATATAAATCAAGTTGTTCTATACATTTTTCTAATGGTTCATTAATCATCATGGGTTCTAACTCAATTCCATCCATTTCAAGAATAAAATAGAGAGTTGTAATTGATTCTTCGTCAGCAGTAATTCTAATTTTACCAATAGGAGAATCATAATATGCAATATATTTGTTTGTCATAATGCTCTCTTTGGTAAAATTTATAAATAATTTTAATTCGTAAGCAAAATACTAAAAAAGAGGTTTATTGGTAAATTCTTTTTAAAATTTCAACTATTTTTTCTTTGAGGAGTGGTTTAGAAATGAAATCAGTAAATCCAGCAGCTACAAAATTTTCTCTTGCTCCTGGCTGCATATAAGCTGTTGATGCAATCATAGGTACATTTTTATAACCTGGTATTTTTTGTATTATTCTAAGTGCATCCAGTCCATTATATTCGCCTTGAAGATTTATATCAATTATCAAGAAATCAAATCTTTTTGTTTTAAGCAGTGGCAATGCAGCTTCTAAACTTGGAGCAACCTCTATACTTTTTAATTCTTTCATCTGACTTTTAAATAAAATCTGAGAATCTATCTGATCCTCTAAATACAAACATGACAGCTGAGATAAATCTAATTCTTTCTGTGGTTTTTCTTTTTGTATTTCAATTTTTTCTGTGGGTTGAACTACCGCTTTTGTTTCAGGAACAACAGATTTTCCTAAATCAATACTTATATCTTCTTTTAAAATAAATTTTTGGGGGAATATCAATGCAAATTCATATTCACTTCCTTCTTTTTTAACAGTTTCAATTTTCACTGACAACAATTCAATTAATTTTTTAGCAAGTCTCATAGAAAACCTTGAAAAACCATAATTTTTTCTGCTTGCTGTTTCTTCTTCTAAGAAAACATCTTGCATTCCTTTCAAAAGCAAAGGTGTAATAGAATTTATGGTGTCTCTTATTGTTATGGCTAAATTTTCCTTATCCTTTTCATAAAGTGAGATAAATAATTTCGTTTCTTTTGTTATACTTAATGCAAATTTTATAATAAGACTTATCAATGTAATAAATTTCTGTTTATCGCTTTCTAATTTTGCATGGGAATTTATATCATCAAAAATAATTTCTTTCTTAATTGACTCTGCTTCTTTGATTAAACCTTTTTTAATTTCTTCTATTGCGTCTTTTAGAATTATTTGTTCTGGTTTAATTTTAACTTCTTTTTGAAGCAAGGTAGAATATTCAATTGCATTATCCATAATTTGCATTAAAATTTTCTGGTTATCTTTAATAATTTCAATGGATTCTTTTTGTTCATTAGAAGGTGATTCTATGCTTTCCCACAGTTCCTGTGTAAAGCCAATGATTACATTTAAGGGAGTTAATATTTCATGAAACATGCTTGAGAGAAAAGCAGAATCAACACTTGATGTTGCTTTGCTAAATTGTTTCTGCCCTTGCTCCTCTTTCTGCTCCTCAACTAATTTTATAATAATTGTATAACTCTCTACTTCACCTTGGTAATTTTTAATAGGTGTGGCAATCAAATAAGCTTTTCTAAAATCTCCAGATTGTTTCTTCAAATTCACTTCAAGTGTTACTGGTTTTAAAATTCCTGAATGAAAAATAGTCTTATTTACTTTTGCTCTATCTTCATCAGAAACAAGACTAATCAATGGCCTTGATTCTAATTCCTTCTTAGAATAACCAATTTTCTTAGGGACATTATCATTAATATCAACAATAAAACCATCTTTATCAGTATGAATAACTAAATCACTCGTGTTTTCATAAACACTTTGAAAAAGCTGAATCTTTTTCTTTTCTTCAAATTCTTTTGTAACATCTCTAATTATATTTAAGTGAGCTTTTTTATTTTTATAATCAATTGGTATTCGATTAATATTAATCAATAATGAAGTTCCATCACTTCTTTTATGTCGCCATGGGCCTGATAAAGAAAAAGAGGTTTTACTTTCACTGCTTTGAATTAAAGTCTGTATATCTTCTGGAGCAAATAAATCTGTTAAATCCATATTTAAAAATTCATTCCTCTTATAACCATACAATTTCAGTGCGGACTCATTAACTTCAAGAAATTTTAAATTCTCTAAATCATATACATACATTGGTTCAGAAATATTTTGTATTAATAAATCAACCACATTGGTTTGCTGTGAAGTATAAATTTCTTCTTCTTTTCTTGAAAATAAAATTATTGTGCCTGAGTAATTGCCTTCATCGTAAAGTTTTTGAACTGTTACTTCTGCATCAAGTTTTCTTTCATCACCAAATTTATAATGAAATTTCAAAGCTTCTTTTTGCTGAGAATTAGAAATGTAATTATAAATTTGTTCAGCAAAATCCTTAGGGAATATTTGTGCTAAAGTTTTATTTACAATATCTGACTTTAGTTCAAAGAATGACAATAAAAAATCACTATAAGCCGTAATTTTGTTTTCAATATTCAAGATTAATGCGGGTAATGGTAAATTTTTAATAAGAACATCATTAATAAGATTTTCTGAATATTTACTTTTATCTTCAATTTGTTGTGAGAATCCTATTATAGCTACAACTTTGTTATCTAAGTCGCAAATTGGAAATTGGACTATGCTTATATTTCTTGCAGATTGGCTTGTAATAGGAGTACTCCCCTCAATGATTACTGCATTAGAAGAATTAATAATATAATTATTAATGTTATTGTAAAGAGGCACTAAATATTTAGGCAGATAATCTTCTTCTCTCTTATTTTCAAGCTGTGAAGAGGTAAAACCAAGAGAAGAAGCATACTTTTCATTAATTAAAATAAATTTACCAGAAGGGTCCTTCAACCAGAAATAATCATCAATTTCATTTATATCTTTCTGAATTTTTGCTTTCTCAATAAATGTAAATGGGAATGTTAATTTAATCCTGTTTATTATGGAGTGTATTTTCTTATTACTGCAAATCTTTTCGATTTCTGATGTTGCAATAAAAAATTTATCAATATTCTGTTTCAACCTTGCTTGTTCTTTTTCTAAGATATCAACATAAAAATAGATATTACTTTCGCTTCTTAGAGGTGAAAATATAAACTCGTAAGTATTTGTTTTATCACCTGATTTTATTTCAACAAAATCTCTGCCTGTAATCTCATACTTACGAGCATCTAAAAATATTCTCTGAAGTGAAATAACAGTTTCTTCATCAAATAACTCAAAAAAATTTTTTTGTGGGGCAGCTTCTGGAATAATTTTTTTTATTGCCGGATTTAAGGCAATTATCTTACCATTTTTATCTATTATCATATTTAAAAGTTCATTCTGAACTTTTGAAGATGTTTTGCTATGTTTTAATTCTTCCATTCTTATAACCAATCATGGTATTGTAATAGAAAATGTATTTGAATATGGAGTATAAATTCTACTTGCTAACTTTTGTCGCACTCTGTAATAATAAGTCTTACCAGATTGAACATTAACATCATTAAATGTAGTTACATCTGAGTTGACAGTACTGATTTCAGTAAATTTCCCATCGGTACCTGTTTTCCTTTCGATTATTGTTCCTTTTGTTATCTGCAATTTATCATTATTTGTCCATTGTAATACAACCCCAGATGAGTAATAACCGGAAAGATTTGTAGGACCATCTACATCTGTGTAGAATGTCGAAATTGATACTTCATTAGAGTATCCGCTAACTGAATTTGATGTGAAATAAGCTACTCTATATTTATATGCAGTACTTGGCTGAACATTGCTGTCTTCATATTCAGTTTGATTAGGTGCAGCAATATCAATTACTTCCCAATTATTAGTATAAGGATTTGTTCTTTCAATTTTGAATCCAAGTTCATTTACTGCAAAATCGTTCCATTTCAGAATTATTAAACTGGCTCCGATTGCCTCTGCTTGCAAATTCCACTGTCCCCCAGGCAAACTTGAAGTTCCAACTTCATTACTAAATTCTGATGGACCTGAATCATTATAAGCCCTTACTTTATAAAAGTAATCAACAAATGGTGAAATTCCATCATCAATTGTGCTTATTGTGTTTGCAGGAAGATTTTTAATTTTTCGGTAAATGCCCCCACCTCCATCTTTACGCCATATTTCAAATCCTTTTTCATTATTTGAATTATCATTCCATAAAAGAGTAACGGAATAATCACTCGTTTTTTTAATAATCAAATTAGAAGGAGCAGCAGGAGGTTTATCTTTAACATAAATATTTTCCTGAACTTTGCTTTCTTTAGCTTTACCAGCTTTGTTATATACTTTGATAAAATATTTAATTGTGCTGCCTAATAATGTAGTATCTACTTCAAGATAGATTTTAGGATTTGTTCCATCATCATTTTGAACATATTTTTTTGTGAATTTATCATTAATATAAACTTCATAAAAAGATAAACCCTGTCCTCCTGTACCATCTACAGCTTTATATTCAACTTCATTTTTACCAATCATCACCGAATCACCTGTAACAGGTTTTATAATTTCGATTGTTGGTGCAGCACTTTGTGTTGAATCTGTTAGAGGCTCGACACAACTAATTAATATTATTATCACAATAAAAGTAAAAATATATTGCATTATAATTTTTTTGTTATGAATAATATTTTCAACAAAATTTATCATAGCTTTTATTTTAACTGAAAAAATTTTCTTCTAATATTTAATCTACATTTTCAAAATCTATAAGTAAAGAACGTGTTTCGTGAGGTTCCATTTTATCAAGATAAAAATTAATAATTTGTCCATCTTTACTAATTTCATGTTTGGGAATAGGAGTATTAATTATATCTGTTGAAATATCTATATTTTTTACTTTTTTGTTTAGGTTGACTTGAACGACAAGATTTTCGGCTTTGAAATCACTTGGATTTGTAAACTCAACAGAAATTCTTCTTTTACTTCTTGTTTCATAACGAATTTCTACTTGCTGACGTTTTTTCCACCAAGTTTGTAATTCTGAAAGAGTTGTTATCCATATCTTTTTGCTTTTTGCATATCTCAAAATATCTCTCACTACAGAAATATAATCGGGCTGCAATTGATATTCTGTATGAACTTTAAAAACATATAAACCACCTTCAAACAAAATTCTATCTACATCTTCTTCATAAGTATACCTTTGATAATCTACATTAGTAAGGCCATATTTTTTGACTATTTCATAATCATCTCTTGCTGTTTTAGTAATTATCATAATTTGTTTATTATTTCTAACTCGCAATTCTGGAACTGATCTATCTGTGAGAGAATCTGTTACAAGAAAATCAATATTATAAGCTGACATTGCCTGAAGTGTATTATCATTATAATATCCATACAATGGCATAATAGCTTTAATTTCTTTACCTGAAATTTTTTGTAAATTATCCTTAGCAATTTTCAAGTTAAGAAATTGAGTTTCTTTATTGAAAAGTTCGTTCACAGTATCTTCTGGAGATTCAATATAACCGATATCAACTACAGCTCCTATATCGCCAAGTTTTGCCAATGATTTAATTAGATTAGAATTTTTTGCAGCTGAAATCGGATCGATAAAAAAAGTTGCAGGATATTGTTTAAAGTCAATTATATTTTTTAGAAGATTAACATTACTAATATTTTGAGTCAATGTTGGAATAAAAATTAGAGCAGCATTATAATCCAGCGGCCAATCTTTAACATAAGCTGTTGGTTGATAAGTCAGCCAGTGCAATGAATTATTAAATAATTTTTCAAAGTAAACAAAATCTTTTTGAACACCTAAAACTGAATTCAATTCGAATCCATACCATACAAATCTTCCTTTGCCATAAGTGCCATAAGCAATTCCAGCACTTTTTTGAATTTCTTCTCGAACTAATCCAGCTTCTCTTCTGAAATCATACCAGAAACTTACTTGTGTTGTCCTTGGTTCGAGAACTTCAGCATAAATTGGTCTATCCCATGTTGCAATTTTAAGAGCATAACCTGTAGGAATTCCAGCAGTTATAGGTAAATTACCTCTTAATGTATGAACTTTATAAGTTTCTTCAGGTTTTATTTCTTTATTAAACTTAAGTCCAAAAACTTCTGTAAAGAAATCCCAACCGCGCCATTTACCTTCATCAGAATAAGTTGCTGGTCCACCTGTTACAAATAAACTACCACCATTTTCTAAATATTTTTTTAATTGAACAAGTTGCTTATCGCTCAAAGATTTAGAACCTGGCAGAACAATTAATTTATAGTCAAAATGTTCTCCTAATTCAATAACCTGATCGGAAATAATATCATAATTCATTTTAGAATTTTTAATAAATCTTTTCCATGTATCAATATTATCTTTGAGCCAGGTGCTGCCGGCTGGCAACATATTTTCAGTATATTGAGAATAAAGAATTGCAACTTTTTTAGCTTTTAAATCACCACTGATTAATTTTAAGTTTTCTTTGGTAGGTAATATTTCTTTTAGTTCATAACTTCCATAAATATTCTTTACAATAAGCAAAAAAACAAGAATTCCTGTGATAAGAAGAACCAGACCACTTAAAAAGATAATCAAATAATTAACTCTAAGACCTCTGTTTTCAATTACCGCCACCTAAGATTGTCCTCTTGTTTTTTCTCTTGTTTAGCAGGTTCTTCATAACCTTCGCCAGTATACCTTACAAATTTTCTTTTGGGAGTAAAGCGTTCAGCAACTGAACCAGAAAGTTGTTCATCTGTTCTTCTTGGAAATTCTTCAGCTTGATATTGGCGTGGTCCTGCTCCAACAAAAGTTGGTCTTAATTCAGGACCTTTAGATTCTTCCTGTTCGTAAGGAGAAGGTCTCTGATATTCGTAACCATATTCCTGCTGTGGTTGAACAACTTCATAAGTTTTTCTTCCAGGTGCTGCTGCTCTTTGTTCTGCACCTAATGGAGCTGGGGTAATTAATTCTGCAGGTATAGCAGCTGGTTGAGGAGCTTGAGCTGCAATTCCTTTTCTTTCTCTCACTTTATATAAAATATAAGCACCTACTGCCAAGATAAATGTCGATACTGTGGCTACGAGTATTATTAACGATAATATTGGAATTAATTCCATTTTCTACCTCATAAAATTTACTTAAATGCTTTGATGCCTTGTGTTGATTCTAAAGCAGGGGTTCCTATTCTTTCTAATTTTCCCCAGGTCATTCTTATTCCAATAAATTCTTCTATTGTTGCCATTGCTTTTGTTACATCTATCAGTAAAATAAAAAATATCCTGTAAATAATTGCAAATGGCACAAGACGAAATTCTTCTCTTTCTGCTGCTACACAATAAACTGCAGACATTAAATCAAGAACTGCAATTCCAACCCACCATAAGAATAATGTTATATGAATTCCATAAAGCAATGCTACGATTATAAAATAAAGATTAACAAAGATATTCATAGCTGGCCATATTAAAGCTTCGTAAAACATTGACCACAATATAAAACTATTACTGAAGTTTAATGTGGGATTATACAAATATCTTTTGTGTTTTCTAATTGCTTGCAAAATTCCACGAGTCCAGCGATATCTTTGTTTTAAGAGCTGATAAATTGTTGCAGGTGCTTCTGTATAAGCAATTGCATTAGGCTCGTAAACAATTTTCCAACCTTTAGCCAAAATTTTAAGTGTAATATCGGCATCTTCGGCATATGTATCACTTGAATAAAATCCAGCATCTCTTAATGTTGACTTGCGAAAAACTCCTATTGGACCTGGAATAATATTTACCATCTGTAAAAATCCCTGTGCACTTCGAGCTAAGTTTAATCCTTCTAAATATTCAAGAGCCTGTAAATCCGTTAAAATTTTTTTTCTATTTTGTACTTTTACATTTCCAGCAACAGCTCCAACTGTTGGGTCAACAAAATGTCTCATAGCAGCCCGTAAAGTATCGGGAGTTAATTGAGAATCTCCATCCATGCATAAAACAAATTGTGCTTCAGAATATTGAATACCCGCATTTAAAGCTTTAGCCTTACCGCCATTTGGTTTATTAATTAAAGAAATTTTTACAAGACTTTTTCTTCCTTTATGATAACCTACAAGTGATTCACCAATTTCTGCTGTATCATCTGTCGAACCATCATTAACTATAATAATTTCATAATTGGGATAATCAAGATTCAGAAGTGATTCAATAGAATTTTTTAATATTTTCCCTTCATTATAAACAGGAACAATAATCGAAACAAAAGGATAATAACCTGGCTTGCTTAGAACTGTGTATCTTGTATTATAAAAATATGCCATAAACAAAATTCCAAAATATCTAAACAAAAGCACGAATAAGAATATAACCAGAGAAACTATGGACGAATAAACAAACAATCCACTCCAGGTTAAAATAGTAAGAGGCATTGTTATTATAATGGTGATAATCAACAATAATGACAAAAAACCTGATACAATTATTGTCCGTAATTTTTCCTTGGCTTCGTTTCTTCTTGGAGGTTTTAGCTCACGATTGTCTAATGCTATTTGATATTTCAATAAATCTTTGTTCATATTAAATCTATTATTAGCAGAAATTTATAAACAAAACAAATGCCAGAAAAAAAGTTTGTTTTAACAGCTTTTTCCAATGAAAATATTTTTTAGCAATCTCAACTAAATACACATCTTACATGATTGGCTCATATTCATACAATTTGCAAGTGAATATAATTTATTATTTAAACTATTGCAAGAAAATAAGTTATTAGAAGAACTTAAAAGATTGGTATAAGTAGAAGAAATTAATTTTTCAATTAGATAATGGTAAAAAATAAAAAAATTATTTCTCTTTATTGTATGAATCAATTATTGCATCAAATAGAAGCTGAGCTACTCGTTTACCACCTATCTGTGTAAAGTGAGAAAAATCTTTTAATGCCATTGGAGGATTAGAATTAACCCAATCATTCATTGAATTCTGTCCACCCATAGCTTCCCATAAATTCCAGAATGCAATTTTCGATTTTTCAACAATTCTTTTTTGAGCTGAAAGTAATAGAGACACATCTGGATTAGTTACAAACTTATTTCCAATTTTCATTGTTTTATCACCTACACCAACGAGTATTATGCCTGCATTGGGGAAACATTTTTTTAAGTATTCTATAACAGATACCATTTTGTTTTCGTAGTAATTAAATATTTCTTTATTCGGTGCATTTACATTTGCCCCATAAGTTAAAATAATTAATGAATAATCAGAATACTTTTGAAAATCTTTTAATACATTTTCAGAAATATTTAATAATGAAACTCCAGAATTACCCGGCATAGGGAAATTATCCACATAAACACCATTTCCGCTTTCTAAACTAATTCCAAAAATATATGGAGCTTTGCCGGATACAAATTTCATCTCAAATGATTTGCCTGCAATATTTAAATCTATTTTTAATTCTTTTAGAGTGTTTCCATCTTCTAAGGTAATTTGAACAGCATTCCCATTATTTATTTTGTATTGTATTACAGAATTTTTTGCATTACTATAATAAATTTTCACAGTGTTAAAACTGCTTGTTGATTTTAGATTATTTGTTGTTTCATATTTAACCCAGCTGTTGATTTTAGGTATTGCAACTGCTCCACTTACTCCAAGAGGCAAATTATCAGGATTTCTTGTTATTATTGAAGCATATGTCCAATCGTCAGAATAAGAATGATTGATGCTTGTTTTCATCTTAATATCATTTGAGATAATTGACAAAAAGCCTATTCCTTTGCCTCCAAATTTTTCCTGAAAATATTCTCTCAAATATTCTGTAATAACATCTCCCTGTATTAATGAATCTCCATAATGAGCAATTCTTATAATCTGCTTTTTGGAATTTTTTAATGAGTTAAAAAAATTTTTTAGTTGTTCTAAATTTCCACTAAGCGGAACAAACTTTCCTAATGTATTTTGAGAAGACACAAATGTATTATCATTAATTTCTGCTGCATAAAAAAATATGAAATTGGATTTATCAACAGCATAAATATTCAATGACATTAAAAGAATAATTACACCAATAAATAATTTATTGAACATATATCCCCTTTTTGTTTATAAGAAATTTTTGGAAATAAATTAAAAAATATTCCAGTATAATGAAAAAGATGTTGAAAAAGATTGATATACAGAATCAAAACGATAGCTATTAGAAAATCCTACTCTTCCATTTATACTCAAAGATTTAATGGGACTATAACTTGCATTAATAAAATATTCACTTACAAAAAAGTCGATTGCAGGAACATATCCAATTTTTCCAAAGAAATATAATTTCAATCCACTTTTATGAGCCCATTTGTATTCACCCCAGAGACTATGCGAAATAAAATTTTGAGGTGAATAATAATTAGAAGAAACATAAGCGAAATCAGCAAAATAATATTCATAACCAATAATACTATTTTCAAAAAATCTTCTTCCTATTCTGAACAAAAAATCATTCCCTTCATTTTTATCTGATACATTGTAATAATTGTAATTAACTAAAAATTGCAGTTGATTATTATGCAGATAAGAACCATTTATTCTGTACAGTTCAGCTTTCATTCTAATATTCATCAAATAAGGTGAATATAAAATTAATCTTGCATCATTATTTTCATAATATCCGCTCACTAATAACTCATCCTGTTTTTCATATTTAATTAATGCAGTTCCGATTTTTTTATTTTGTTCTCCAAGTATATTTAAAATTCCATAGCTAATCGAGGCAGATAAATTTTTTATTATATACAATGATAAAATTCCTTTCCATTCAGTAAAATCTTTTGTCTGAATTTTATTGTTAATTCTTACATTGTTATAAGAACCACCAAGACCAACAAATCCAACAAAGCCACCATCTAAGTTTAAACCGTGGCTCCATAATCTAAAGCTTTGATTATCACCATAAAAATTAAAAAATGGTGAAATACCAACATTTGTTGGAAGTAAAATATTTTTTATAACATAAATTCCTTTCTTAAAACCATATGGAGGAATCCAGCTCAAACGTTGTTTGATAATTTTAATGTCTGAAGAATCTTTTGCTACATCAAGTAAATCATCATAAATATCTTCAGCTTTTCCCCATCTATTTTGCATAGCAAATGCATCTGCAAGATATAATCTTTGTTGATTTATTTTTTTTATCATCTCCATATCATCTATTTTTTTCAATAATTCATCGAATATCTTTTCTGCTCTGTCCAGTTGTTTAGTCCTTATATAAGAACTGCCTAATGTGATAAGTTTTTCATGAAGAAGATTTAATTCTTCAGGAGTTTTTAAACTATCTTTCAGTGATTGATAAATTGAATCTGCTTTGGAAGGAAGACCAATCATACTAAAAGCATTTGCTAAATCCATTTTGGTTTCAGTATCGACTGAATCATATCTGCTTAATTTCTCTAATTCTTCTACTGCTTTCAAACTATCTTTATTAAGATAAATCGCATTAACACGTTGAAGAGCAATTTTAAAATCAAATTCTTCAGAAAGTAATTTATCATAAATCTCAATTGTTTTCGAATAATCTTCTGCACATGTCAGAATATTTGCATATTCTATTAATTCATCTCTTGAGGGCCCGGTTCTTTTTGAAAAATATTCTTCGTATTTAGTTCTTGCATCGTTGCAATTTCCTTCCATGAAAAGTTTTTCTGCTTCTGCACGAATTTCAAATATTTTTGTTTCTTCGTAAGCAGATAAATGAAGTTCATAATTGCTTTCTGAACTAATAACTTCTGGATTGCTTGGGTCTATTTGTTTTGCAATATCAAGATATTTTTTTGCTTCAGGAAAATTCTTTTTCCATGAATACAAAGAAACAAGTGATAGATAAGCAGGCAATTCTTTTGGTCTATACTTAATTACATTCAGTAAATATTTTTCAGCAAGGTCTAAATCAAGAACTGTCCACACAGCAATTTGAGCTCTTAATAATTGATAATCCAAATTTTCCGGGTCAAGTTCTAAAAGTTTATTTATTTGAGCAATTGCTTTTTCCCATTCATAATTCCATGCGCAATATTTTGCATATAAGAAACGAACATCAAGATCTTCATTTTCAGGTTTGTCTTTAAGATACTCAGTTAATATTTCGATTGCATTATCATAATAAAGAAGATTTGCATCAGTCTCTGCAAGTTTAATAACAATTTCTTTGTTTCCCGGATTTTCTTTTAGCATTCCTGTATAAAGTTCAACATTGGAGTTAAATGTGCTATCGCGATATGAAGTTACTTTTTGATAAAGAGATTTAAATTCCTCATCGTCAGAATATTTGTTTTGAAGATATTGAAGTTGCTGGAAAGCTTCTTCATAACGATTAGCAGCAATTAATTCTTTTATTAAGGCAAATCTAATTTTATCATCGTTTGGATTTTGCTTTAATTCTCTGTAATATCTGTCTATTGGATAAACATATTCAAATGACCTCGGTTGATATTGAAGCAGATATGCCTGATTGCGTGTTATATCCAATCCATCTTGAGCTTCTTTAAAAAAAGGTTTTATTTCAAGTGCTTTTTGAAAAGCATTTTCCGCAATTTTGTACTTACCAAGCCAGAGTGTAAAGTAACCATATCGGCTCCATAATCTCCAGTCATCTGGAAAACGTTCAACATATTTTTTCAAAATTTTCTCACCTTTCGAAATTGAACCAGTTTTAGCAAGAATTTCTGTATATCTGATTATTTCATCAGGCGAGGCATTATCATCTCTTTTCAAATATTCATCATACCATTGTTCAGCATTATCCCACTCCTCAAGCCATCTATAAGCTTTGCCAATTTCAAGATAATTGAATGGATACTTTGGGTCTATTGCAATGTCTCTTTTGTGACCTTCAATCTTTTGATAAAGTTGTTGATGCCAAACAGCAATAACTCGATTTAAATCTTTTTTTATTTGTTCATTCTTTGGGTCAAGTCTCTCAGCTCTTCTTAAATCAAGAACTGCATATTGATATTGAATTGTTTTTTCATAACAAAGACCTCGCAGATGATAACCTTCTGCAAGTTGTGGATTTGCAGAAATGAATTTATTCAACTGGTCAATTGCTTCGCCGTATCTTCCCTCGTTCATTAAAAATAAAGCTTGACGCTTAATGCCATCAGATTTTATTTGAGGATATAAAATTGATGAGAAAATTAATAGAACTGTAAAAAATATTTTAACACGGTAAATCATCACCCTATAAATTTATTTAGCGGCTGGTAAGCATGTGCTGAAGAAGTCTCAGCTGATAAAACATATTCCATCATCGATTCCGCATTTTCAAATCTTTCATCAATTGTTGTATTAAATATCGTAATGTAATCAAGAACAGCATTTAAATATGTTGGGTCGTTACTTGGCAAATTATTTTGAACATTCGTAATTAAATCAACTACACTTTTTAAGCTTCCTCTTACTAATAAAACAAGAACCTTATTTTCAATAACACAAATTTTATCTCTCTTACTTGTTGATAATCTTATAGCATTTTGCAATTGATTAATAGACAATAATCCTCTTACCTGAGCTACTGGGTCTAATCTAAAGGATACAAGATTAAATGTTTGTCCAGTGCTTTTATAAAGAGCAATTTGATTATTAAGAATCAATAAGAAATCCTGATAATTGTAGACATTAGAAAATGCATATGGTTCAGATGGGAGTTCAACTTTTGTAGGAGTTGTAAAATTTCTTGTTCTTGTTTTAGTGTAAATATTATCGAATTCTTCGGTTGGATAAGTTTCTTTTGTAAACTCAGTGGTCACACCTTTATTTGGAACAATTCTATATTCTGCACTAAATTCACCTTCTGTATGTCCAACATTTGGTGTAATTGTTACTATTCCGCCATGAAATCTTTCTCTTCCTGTTTCTTTTTTAAGCTGAATTAAACCTGTGACAAATTGAGATAATCCTTCTACAATAGAATGAGCTTTTTGAGTAGCCGGTTCACTTATTATAAATAAACTTGTAATATCTCTTTCTTCAATAGATTCAATTGTATGAAGAAATGTACTTCTTAAATAATCCAGATTTCTAAATCCAACGAAAGGAGTTAATTCATCAAATATAATTCTTGTAGGATTATACTGATTTATTACTGTAAGTATATCATTAAAATATTCTACAAGATAATCGTCAGGATTATACATATCATAAATTTCATTTGGTGGAGCCACTCTAACTACAATTATCAAATTTTGATTCATGTACGATTGAATATCAAAATTTATAGATGCAGCTTGTATCATTAAATCTTTTGGTCGCATGATTGTAAAATAAACACATGTCTCACCACTTCTTGCAGTTTCAAGTGCAAACTGCAAACCAATTAATGTTCTGCCGGATTTTCTTGGACCAATTAATAAATAACTACCCCCTCTGTATACTCCACCCCAATTTTTATCAATGAAGGAAAATCCAGACGGAACTTTCTTAACACTACTGAGCATAACAAATCCTAATTTTCTTATTAATAGCCAATTTATATGCCACTAAAAATATTAATTATATTCTAAAAATGAACATGCATTAAAATAATTTTTCTTAAAATGAAATTGCTGAACCATTTTAATACATTCAACAAATCTTAATTTTTCATATTACCAAATACAAATATTGCTGTAGCATTGGCTGTAATTGTTGGTTCATTTGTTATGTAATCGTATCTATCATCTCTATAATATATTTCATCAGTTTGAAATAATGAATATGCATCTTTTTCTTCAAATTGAATCTTAAAATCATTCAATAACTTTTTAGGAACTGGTCCTGCTGCAAATCCACCAGGCAATTTTTTCTTTAAATACGAAATTTGATGATGAAAATTTTTAGTGTAATTTTCACCATAACCAAATATAAAACTTATTCCCCATGGATTTCTTCCCAGAACAAAATCTCTCTGATAAACAGCTAAAGTATCAAAAACAGAATTGTTGGTCAATCTTTTCCACAATATATTTTGCAGAGTTATACCAAGCAATGTATTATTGCTTCCCCAATTTAATTGTGTTGCTATTCCAAATACATTCTTACTTTTAAACTTATTAAATTCATCAAGATTATTTTTCAGCAAATCAAGGTATCGATTATCATATTTTGCAAGTTTATAATGAACTAAAGGATTGATATCTCCCCAGCTCCACCAGAAATTATTTTTTGCTGAATCTGCATAATTAACAGCATCATTATAATAATTTTTATTATTTGTAGAAATAAATAGTTCAATTGCTGCAAGTGCCAATTTGCCATTGAAATCACTATCTATATACATTCCTGAACCACTGCTATCTATATCCGGCACACTATTTCGAATTGAATAAAAATATTTTGCAACATTTAAGCACTTATCAGCAAATTCATAATACTGAAATTTTTCTTTCCAAATTCTTGATGCAAGAGCTAAAGTTGCAGAATAAATCCCGATTAAATTTTTTCCTATGCCTAAAAATGCGGGTCTATCAAAAGCATATTTATCATTTTCCGGCATTCTCCATTCAGATTCATGGTCTTTCAAATCCTGAACTTGAGTGATAAATTTTTTCCCTTCATAATTACATCTCAAAAGCCAATCAAGTCCAATCTTAGCTTCTTCAAGAATATCTGGCAAACCATTTTTATCTTTATCGAATCCAAATTTTTGAGAATCAAACTCATAAGAAAATAAAAGCATGTAGGTAGAAAAAGCTGTTGTATTCAAAAATTTTATATAATCTCCTGCATCGTGCCATCCACCTGTTACATCAATATTTTTTTTAATTTGATTTTTACCATCGATGATGTTTGTAGCATCAGCAATATGACAGACATCATGCAGTATTGGATTTGTATACCCACATCTTTGAACTTTGAAAAATTCTAATAGCGAAGAAGTAATATCATCATAAATGTATTTACCAATTTTGAATGAATAAGATTTTCGTTTATTGATAAGAATTTCAAATTCACCTTCAGTTCTTAAATTAGAAAAATCAATTTTATAAGTGTAGCTAAAATTGCCATAACTATTTGATAATTCCTGCAGATAAGTCCTGTAAATTATTTTATCAGAATTAACTTCTTTAATAATTGCTTCTTTATTGTCAAGTTTAATTTTTGAAATAACGATAGCAGTTTTAATATCATCAGGCAAAAAACCAATTTGATTTAATCGAATATAAAAATCAGTTTCTGCATTAAGTTTATTCGAACAATTTGGAATTATATCTATCAGTATAATTAATAAAGAAACTATAGTTTTTATGTTCATCAGTTTTTAATTTTTTTTCTATGCTAAAATAAATGTTTTATATAAAAGATAGATGAAAAATTATTTTTTAATTAAAAGATGGTTAATGAATAGTAATTTTATTCGTTGAAAATTTTTTTAAATATTTGATTCCACAATATCACTTTTTTCTTTTGTTGGGAAATTTGTTCCAAAGACATAATCCCATGTCGGTTGACTTACACCAAAACCTCTTGTTGAATCTTTGTAATGATGTTTCATATGATGATTTTTTATTGCAAGCCATAATTTATTATGCATATTAAAATGATGAACTGCGTAATGTGTCATATCATAAAATAAATAACCAACCAAGAAACCTGCAAAGAAAGGATTAACATTTCTCTCACCGATAAGATTAACAAACAAAATAAAAAATAGTACTGCAAGTGGTATACTTACAGATGGAGGCATCACAAGTCTTTTTGAATCTTTTGGATAATCATGATGAACACCATGTATAATGAAATGAATTCTTTTACCCCATTGACTTTTGGGTTGATAGTGAAATACAAATCGATGAAGTGTATATTCGGTAAATGTCCAAACAATTATTCCAATTATAAACCACTTTGCAAATTCATAAAATGAAAGTGAATAAATAAAAAAAGTTCTATAAGTGAAGTATAAAACTACTGGGACATAAATCCACAATGGCACAGACCAATGAACTCTTGAAAGAGCTTCGAGAATATCATTGTTAAACATACGAACAGTTTCATCTTTATTTGAAATATAATTTTTTGGCATAATACCCTCCTTACAATTTATCCAAATAACAATTAACAATATCATAAAATTCAATTTTGTATATCAACACAATCAATGAACTTGATTATAAAAGAAAAGGCTGTGTAAAGCGCACAGCCTTTTCATGTAATTTTCACTTTATAATTATGTTTATGAAAAATATGTTAAATGACATGCATAAAGTGCCAAGCCTATGACTGCTAAAAAGAATAATATACTTAAAGAAAAGATAAATTTATTCAAGTTAATCTCCTTTTCTTTATTTCATTAAAATCATTTTTTTAGATGCTACATAATTATTAGCAACAATTTTATAGATATAAATTCCACTTGTTACACGATTACCCGAATTATCGGTTCCATCCCATTGAATTGAGTATTGTCCTAAATTCTGATTTTCTGAAACGAGTGTTTTAATCTCTCTGCCAAGTATATCATAAATTTTCAATGTAACAAAAGAGTTATGGGGTAATGTATATTTTATCATTGTAGATGGATTAAATGGATTTGGATAATTTTGCTCAAGTGAATATTCTTTTATAAAATCTATATTCCCACTGACATCAGTTACAGAACCCACGATAAATTCATTTTTATACGAATATTCAGATTTCTCTCCATTACTTGTTTTTGATTGAACTCTCCAGTAATATTTTCCTGGTTTTAGTCCATCAATTGTATAATTTGTTGAATGAATATTTCTTATAATTAATGGATTAGTTAAATCTTCATTTGTTGATAATTCCAAATCAAATTTTAATGGAGAAGAACTTTGTGCCGGCAAAACCCAAGATAAGCATACATTAGATGAATTTAATTCAGCACCATAAATTGGATTTGCAGGCAATACAACAACCGGTAGAGCTCCAGGAGAAACAGTAAATTGAGCTACTGAAGAATAATTAGACATACTCGATGGGTTTGAAGCTAACCTTGAACGCACCTGCCAGTAGTATGTTGTTCCTGGTGTTAATCCTGTTAAATTATATTGATTTGTTATAAGCCATCCTGATTGACCTCCCAATGGGGCTGATATATTAACTAATACTCCTCCACTCAATGTAGGGTCCGAAGACCATATTACCTGATACTCCAACTGACTTGAAGAATTAGCTATCCATTGTAAAGTAGGGCTTTGAGTATAAATCACAATTGAAGAAGTTGGATATGTAGGAGTTGGAATTACAGGATAATTACCAGATGTTATTATAGCATTAGCATCTACATGAAATGATTGAGTATACCAAGTCCCGCCTCCATTTATTCTAACACGCCACCAGTAAGTCGTTCCAGCAGTTAAAGGACTTGTAGTAAATTGATAACCTGAAATACCTGTTTGATTAATTAAAATTGGAGCTGTAAAACCTGCATCATCATCCACTTGTAAGTCAAATGTTACACCAGGTAAGTGTATATTAAGAAACCAATATAATGTTGGGGTAAGAGAATAAACAATTGTACCTGTTGTTGGATATGTTTGATAGATGGGTACATTAGCAATCGAAGCATAATAAATCGCAAAACTTTCTTGTGTGCTTGTTGTATATGAAGTGAAACTAATATCCTGTGAAACATCAATTACATAATAATAAGTTGTAGCTAAATTAAATCCTGATAGCACAATAAAATTATTTAAAGTTGGAACACTTGTGTTTGTATAAGGTCCCCCTGATGTTGTTCCCCATCTTACTCTGCAATAATTAGGTGCATTATTGTAATTATTATTCAAGGTCCAGTAAATTGTTGGATAGACAGTATAAATTATTGTTCCATTAGTGGGATACATAGGGATTGCAGTCGGTGGACCTGGAATAATAAAAGACCAGACAGATGAAATACTTACTAATGTATTATTAATTGTGTAAGATTTTACTCTCCAATAATAAGTTCCTGCAGGTAATGAACTAATTGTAAACTGAAAATTATAATCTGTTTGAGTACTCATCGGGGTTGGGAAACCAGAAACAGGACTTGTAAAATTAGGATTATCATCAACTTCAACTGAATACTTCAATCCTTGATAAGGTGCCAACCATTCAAATTTTATAACATTACCATTTATAATAGTAGCATCTACAGGACTTTGTAGAATAGCTTTCCCTTGTGGAATAGTGCTAAACTTTGCTACACTAACAGATTGCTGCAATCCTAATGTGGCTGTTATTCTCCAATAATAAATCGTTCCATTATCTAATGCATCAATATCACTTAGATTAAAAGGCGAAGTTACTGTTTGCGGTCCAAATACAATATTTGTAAAAGCTAAATCTGTAGCAATTTCAATTGTATATGTAGGAGTACCAACACCTGACCAACTCCATGTAAAAGTTGGTGTTATTGAAATTCCTGAAGAATTATTTGCAGGAGTTAATAATGTTGGATTAGGCATTGCAGTAGTTGTAAATGAATAATAATTTGGGGCAACTGCAGGTTCGACAACAATTGAACCACCTACATCATAAATTCTCCAATAATATGTGGTATTGTAATTTAAGCTTGGCTGCCCTGATAGTGAATTTATTAAATCTGCTGCATTAAATGTATAACTTGTATTCCCATTTGATAGATTAACATCTAAAACTAAATCTCCAGGATTAAATACATTCGTTGTTGACACTTGTAAATGGGTTGTTGGTGGAACAGTTACAGAATTAAAAGAAAAATTTGGTGTAACTGAAATACCCGTTGAACCATTAACTGGGACTTCTGCAAATATCAATAATGTATTTGTAATAAAATATATAAAAACTAAAATTTTTTTCATTTGCTACCCTCACAATTAAATTTATGTTTAGGGGTATCAAAAAATTGATACCCCATTTTAATATTTATGAAAAATATGTTACATGGCAAGCATAGAGAGCTAATCCAATTACTGCCAGAAAGAATAAAAGCATTAAAGAAGCTGCTAATTTTTTCATATCAACCTCACTCTCTATGCTTTATTTAATTAATAACATTTTCTTGGCAGCAGAAAATTTACCTGAATTTAATTTGTAGATATAAAAACCAGAAGCTACTTTTCTTCCAGAATTATCATCACCATTCCATTGCACTTCGTAGGTGCCTCTTGAATATTCATTATTGACTAATGTTTTGATTTCATTTCCTAAGATATCATAAATCTTTAATGTTACTATCCCATTTTCTGGCAATGTAAATTTAATCATAGTAGAAGGGTTAAATGGATTTGGGTAATTCTGGAACAATTCAAATTGATTAGGAAGTGATGCATCTGAAACACTTACAACACTTCCAGTACTAAATACTGCAGGAGCAGAATAATCAGATACTTCTCCTTTATCAGTCTTCGATGCAACTCTCCAATAATAAACTTTATTTTTTTCTAAGCCTTCGAGTGTTATACTGTTTGTTGTTAACCCTGTAATTTTATAAGCATTAATAAATTCTTTATTATCTGCATATTCGAAATCATAAGTCAATTTACTTTCACTTGGAGCAGGTATAATCCATGAAACAGTAACATTAGTTGAATTAATTGGATATCCATTAATTGGACTTCCAGCTAATGGAACAACACTAGAAGCTCCTGGTGATACAGTAAAATATGCTAAAGAGGACCATGCAGATTCCGTCAATGATGGAAGTTCTCTTGCTTTGACCTGCCAATAATATGTTGCACCTGGTGTTAAACCTGTTAAAACAAAAGATGTACTATTTATCCAAGGAGTCGAAGCTATAGGAACAATTGGATTATTTAAAACACCAGCTGTTGTAGACGGGTCTGTAGAATAAATTACCTTGAACTGCAAAGGATTTGAATGAGTCAAAGACCACATTAATGTTGGATTGGTTACAAATACTACTGAACCTGAAACTGGACTTGTTAAAGTAGGAACAGGAACTGTAGCAGTAGTATTAACTGAGGTTGGATACACAAAGCTTGCTGGAGTTGATGGACTGCCAAAACTGCTTGGAGCAAATCCACCTCTTACACGCCAATAATAAGTTCCACCCAATGTTGGGTTAAGTGTAGTTAAATCCGATGATGTTAATGTATATGAAGTAGATGGTATATTGTTTACTGTTAAATCAACGCTTCCAAAGTTCGGGTCATCATCAATCTCTAATCTAAAATATAATATTGGAGCATAAACATTAGTATACCAATAAAATGTTGGATGAGCATCAACTGTAGCTCCTAAAATTGGATAACTTGGATAACAAACCAAAAATGTTTGATTGCCATATACTACAAAACTTTTTTCATCAGAATAAGCTGATTCGCTGGTACCATCACAAGATGCTACTTTCCAGTAATATGTTTGTCCTGCAGTCAAAGCAGTTGGTATAGTAGTAAACCAGTTTGGATTACCAGTATCAAAATAACCTTCCGTAGCATTTGTTGTTCCTAATCCTACTGTATATGTACCTGAAGTAGTACTATATTTTACTCTATAACTTGTTACTTTTGAATTATAACTTAAAAGGTACCAATAAAGATTTGGAGGATTATTATAAATGCTTATTCCATTTATTGGATAAGATGCAATTGGTTTAGGTAATCCAGCAATACTAAATTTCCATACATTGGAATAATTTATAATTACTCCCCCCAAAGTTTTAGAAGTTACTCTCCACCAATAATCAGTTCCTGTGTTAAATATTGATGTATTAAGTGTAACATAAGTATTTGTAGTAGTAGTGGTTGCTGCTGGGACAAGACTCAACATATCAGAAGTTGTAGAAACTTCTAAAGTATATTGTATTCCTGTAGTCCCAGAATACCATGCAAATGTTATTGTTGGATCACCAATGACAGCAAGATTCAGAGGATTTGTTAAATAAGGAACTGCTGGTTGAATAGTTGTAAAACTCCATGGCGTTGCTGGGGACCAAGTAGTTCCTCCATCATCACTAACCTGCCAATAATAGGTGACAGCATTAGTAAGAGGCGTTGTATTTGTAAATGAATTTGCTGCCGGTGAAATTGTATAAACAGTAGGAGAAGTCATACCTGCATTAATATCGAATCTAATTCGATTTGCAGTAGAACCCCATGTCCAGGAAAAATTGTGAATCACACCAACTCCAACTGCTCCATCAGCGGGGTTAGGACTAGTTGGTTGTGCAATAATTAAACTACTTAACAAAAAAAGAAACACTATAAATAATTTTTTCATACACCCTCCTTTTTCGGGTTATTTATTATTAAATCTCGGCTGGTTCTTATTTATGTAAAAGAAGGAAGAATAAGAATATTAAATGAATAATTTGATTTGAATCTGAGCCAAAGATAAACTCTCTATTATTAAATGTCAAGAAAATAATTTTGGAAGAATTACTTAAATACATTCTTAAAATTTTGTATGAGCAATAATATCATTGCGATAAGATGCTCGAATTATTGATTAATAAAATCGAACTTTATAAAGTTTTATTTCTTGCTTGAATTTATTAATCGATAGATAATTTACATTAAACTTAGTAAATAACACATAACTTTTGTAAAATTTTAGTTTACTATTAAAATAAAGTTATGCCAATAACCCAGAGTTCATTTAATTTATACTTCCATTATTAATTAGTTTGATTTGCCAGAACCAATTTCATTTTTTGGGATTTTCTTTCAAGTTTATCTAATAAATCTACTATCTTTGAACTATATTCTTCAATATCAGCTAATTTACTTTTGGCTTCTTCTTTTTTGTTATTATTTACATCATTAACAATTTCTTCAGCTAATCTATGTAATGATATATGCCACTTTTCTAATTCTTCAAAATCTTTATCATTTCTAAAATTTTTTAATCCTGAACTATAATACCATTTACCAAGGGAACAGCCTTTATAATTTCCGGCTACATGAGGCTCAACATTTTCTTTACCACTTATAATGTCCAACAATCTCATCTTCCATTGTCGATGTGCAAGTTTCGCAGCGGAAAAATCAAATTCATCAACTTTTATATCACTACCTGTTATTTTTTTAATTTTATGTTGAATATCTGAATCTGATAATCTAAACATGCTTAATAATTCCTGCAGATTAAGAGCCAGTTTTGTCAAATCATTAGTTGCATCAGAAATTTGTGATATTGATTGAACAGATTTTTGAATCATCTCAGATATATTTTCAACATTTTCCGATACCTGCTTTGAAGTTGCAGATTGCTCTTCACTTGCTGCAGCTATTTGATTTATTAGCTCCACTACTTCTTCTATATTTTTTAATATTTGTGCTAATGATTTTTGTGAGTTTTCTGTAAGTTGAAGTGTTTCAATTACTTCTTTATTGCCCTCCTTCATTGTATTGACAACATTACGAGTTTCTTTTTGAATTGAAGTAATAATATCTCCAATTTCTTTAGTAGATTTTGATGAACGCTCAGCTAACTTTCTCACTTCATCGGCTACTACTGCGAATCCGCGCCCATGTTCTCCTGCTCTTGCAGCTTCAATTGCAGCATTTAAAGCAAGCAAATTGGTTTGGTCAGCTATTTCATCAATAACCTGTAATATACCTGTTATTGATTCTGTTGATTTACCAAGTTCTTCAAGTTTTTTTGCTGCTGCTTGAACATAATCTGCAATTTGTCTTACTCTATTAATTGTTTCTCCAATTTCATTTATACTATTCTTAATAATAATCCCGTTATTTGTAACCTTATCTGCAGTTTGCACAGAATTAGCAGCATTGGATTGAATCGCAGAATTCATCTCATCAGCAGCTGTGGAAATATCATTTATTTGTATCGACTGTTCTCTTAAAGTTCCAGTTAATTCATCAGTAGTTGCTGATATTTGACTTGTAGCTGATGCAAGATTATCTGTTACTTCTCTAACCTGTTTTAATATATCTCGCAATGAATAAACCATAAATTGTAGATTTTCCAATACGAATTGATTATTCTCATCTTCAAACCTAAAATTAAAATCCACCATGAAATCTCTTTCGGCTAAATCTTCCAATAACATTTTTAATTTTTCTGATTCTCTTTTTAGAATATCATTTCTGTTATTAATGTATTCCACAAATTCGAATGTTATTATACTATTAATTGCTATTGCAGCAATCATTTCAATAAATTTTTTATCATTTTCATCAAATATTTCACCATTATTTTTTTCTGACACATATAAATTGCCATAACTCTTATTATCATAAATCAAAGGGGTTGCTAATAAAGTTTTCATATGCGGATGATTTGGAGGAAATCCATATGATTTTGGATGCTTTGCTAAATCATTTAGCAGCAAAGTTTCTTTTGTTTGATGAATGTACCCTAATAATCCCTTACCTTCTGGATATTTCCCTATTGATTTTTTTAATTCTTCACTAATTCCCCTTGTTATAAATTTTTTTATTTTCCCATTATCATCAAAAACAGAAATTGCTACATATTTAACATCTAATAACTCTTGTGTTAAATCAGCTAATTTTTCTAATATGCCTTGAACACTTTTCTCATTTCTTAACTCATAAAAACCTTGAACTATTCTGGTTGTATTTTTGACAAAATGATGAAAGGTCTTTTCAACGCTATCTAAATCTGAATTAATTTCTTTCAATTCATCATTAATTTTATAATTAGAATTATTTTCAACAAAATTCAACTTAGATATTCTATTCAAGCGTTTTTGTAAGGATGTTAACTTTGGTATAAGTGTGGTTATAAAAAATCCTGCTAATAATAGCGCAACAATAAAAATAATTATCGCCCAGCTAAATAAATTATTTTGAAAATTTTCTACATTGTTCTTTAATTGTCGAATATCATTGGCTTCAATTAATTTATTTATGTTGCTAATACATGAGTTAATATCTATAAACAAAATAGATAGACAGATTCCAATACAAAGTGCAGCAGCAAGAAATTGTAATTTAAGACTAATTTTCATGGATATGTCCTCGTTTTTTATTTTTATAATCGAAAAACTTCCTTTTTTCTTTAGTTAATTTGTTAGTAGAATATTTATAGAATTTTATGCCATTTCTAACATTGGTTTATGTTAAGAAACAATATTGATAAAAAACTCATGGAATTATATTTTATATAGACCTTTACTACTTGTCTTTATTTCCTTTAATTATCTTTCTCCCTCAATTTTATTCTAATGATTTTATCTTAACAGTTTTGAGGTTATACAAAAATTTCAACTGTAATGTGAGATATATCTCATTAATAAAAAAGAGGATATTTTTTTATAGCATTTTTTACAAAATAAATTTCGCTTTACAATAATTACTCATTCTACATTACCAGTTAGTATTTCATCACTATTTATATCTAAAAATTATTTTTTTATAAAATTAACAGTAAATAATATTCATTTATTTTTTCTCAACATTTTTTAACTTTATTTCTTTTAGTAATAATCAACTTTCCATTAAGATGTTAACTAAAAAATCATTATCTGTAAATTGACAAATAAAATTTTAGTAATTATTTCTCGGTAATTATAAAATTTTTATTGATATTCTTTTATGATTATCTAATATTTGCAAAAATTTTCTTACTCGTTTCATCATATAAGGGAGTATAAATGTCAAATCAAACACAACGTGAACAATGGGGCAGCCGCATCGGATTAATCTTAGCTGTTGCAGGAAATGCAGTAGGTCTGGGTAATTTCCTTCGTTTCCCTGTTCAAGCAGCTCAAAATGGTGGCGGCGCTTTTATGATTCCTTACTTTGTTTCATTCCTACTCTTAGGCATTCCTTTAATGTGGATGGAATGGGGTATTGGTCGATATGGAGGTAAATTCAAACATGGAAGTGCCCCTGGTATGTTTGATGTTCTATGGAAAAATAAAATTGCTAAATACATCGGTGCTCTTGGATTATTTCAATCAACTGTAATTCTTATTTATTATACATACATAGAATCATGGACTCTCGGTTATAGCTTCTTTTCAATTACAAAAAGTTATTTTGGGTTAGAAAATTTTACTGAGATGAAATCATTCCTTTATGCTTATCAAGGACGAGAAGTAAATCAATATTTCAGCAGTATTGTTACTGCATATTTTTTTATGATAATTACTTTTGCTTTAAATCTTTGGATTTTGTATAGAGGAATTTCTAAAGGGATTGAAAAACTTGCAAAGATAGCAATGCCAGCTTTATTTTTATTTGCAATTATTATTGCAATTAGAGTAATAACTCTTGGAACTCCTGATCCTTCAGTCCCAGAAAATTCAGTAAGCAATGGTTTTGGATTTATATGGAATCCTGATTTCACAAAATTAGGCGACCCTAAAATTTGGCTTGCTGCAGCAGGACAAATTTTCTTTACATTATCTTTAGGCATGGGAACAATTCAAGCTTATGCAAGTTACCTGAAACCAAAAGATGATATTGTTTTGTCTGGATTAGCAACTTCTGCAACAAATGAATTCGCAGAAGTAGTTTTAGGCGGTTCAATTGCAATACCTATTGCGGTAGCTTTTTTTGGAATTCCTACAACAATGGAAATGGCAAAAGGCGGCGCTTTCGATTTGGGTTTTGCTTCTATGCCTTTAGTTTTTGAAAGAATACCTTTGGGAGAAATTTTTGGATTTTTATGGTTCTTACTTTTATTCTTTGCTGGTATCACTTCATCTGTTGCTATGGGACAACCAATTATTGCATTCCTTGAAGATGAATTTGGCATGAATAGAAAAAAAGCTGTTACTGCTTTAGGTGTAGGAATTTTTATATCAGTTCAATTTGTTGTCTTCTTTTTGCAATATGGTTATTTGAATGAATTAGATTACTGGGCAGGAACATTTGGACTGGTTGTATTTGCTTTAATTGAATCAATATTATTTATGTGGGTTTTTGGTGCTGAAAAAGCATGGCAGGAAATGAATGAAGGCGGTGATATTAAAATCCCACGATTTTTCTTTTATATAATGAAATTTATTACACCTGCACTTTTATCAATTATTATGATTTGGTGGTTTATACAGGATGCCATTCCCACATTAATGCTTAAAGGTATTCCTGCTTCAAATCATCCTTATATCTGGGGTGCAAGAATTTTTATGATAATTCTTTTAGGAATTTTATTCTGGATGGTTAAGACTGCATGGAACAAGGAGAAAAAATTAATTTAGAATTGAGCAGTTCCAAAAAAATTATACGAAGAAATTTGTTGCTATTAATCTCAACTGAACAATCAAGCTAAACTTAACGGTATATAAAGCTGTTAATTTTATGAAGTTAATTTTTAATTTTGTTTTAGAGGAATGTTTGTTAGTGTTATCCAATAATCTTAGTAATTCAATAAACTTTCTAACTTTTGTAATTTTTACAATACTTTATCTATAGTGTAATAGGTTTGAAAAAATCAGCAGCAATGCTAATTAAAATAACATTGCTGCTGTTATAAATTTTATCAATTAACCAAAAAATGTTTCTGCAACTTTATAAAGTTCCATATCAACAGTTTTTAATTCACCTACAGCTTCTTCTAATTTTACAGCAACAATATCTTTACCTCTCAATGCAGCCATATAACCCCATTGTCCCTTGTTAACCAATTCAGCAGCAAAAACACCAAGTCTTGTTCCCAATACTCTATCGAATGCAGTTGGACTTCCACCTCTTTGAATGTAACCTAAAACAGTAGCTCTTGTTTCAAAGCCAGTTCTTTTTTCAATTTCTTTTGCAATTACATTTCCAATACCACCAAGTTTAACATGACCAAATGAATCAACTTCCATATCACTTAAAATTAGTGAACCGTCTTTGTCCACACTTTCTTCTGTTTTAATTTTAGCTCCTTCAGCAATTACTACAATGCTGAAAGTCTTTCCGCGTGAATGTCGTTTTGTAATTATTTCACACACTTCATTCAAGTCAAATGGTTTTTCTGGAATTAAGATTACATCTGCACCACCAGCAATGCCAGCATGCACTGCAATCCAGCCTGCATGTCGACCCATAACTTCAACAACCATTACTCTGTTGTGAGATTCAGCCGTTGTATGAAGTCTATCAATTGCTTCGGTTGCAATATTTACTGCAGTATCAAATCCAAAAGTATAATCTGTTGCATTCAAATCATTATCAATAGTTTTAGGAACACCAACAACTTTAACTCCTGCTTTGAAAAGTTTATTGGCCACACCAAGAGTATCTTCTCCTCCTATTGCAACAAGGCAATCGATGCCGGATTCTTTCATATTATTAATAACTCTTGCTTCGCCATCTTTTTCTTTGTAAACATTTGTTCTGGATGTTCCTAAAATAGTTCCGCCTCTTGGCAAAATTCCAGAGATTGCATCAAGGTCTAAAGGCATAAAATTTTTTTGAAGAATGCCGCGCCATCCTTCGCGAATTCCAATTGTTTCATGGCCATATTGAATTGATTTTCTAACTACTGCTCTAATAACTGCATTAAGTCCCGGGCAATCGCCCCCGCCAGTAAGTATTCCTATTTTCATTTTTTTACTCCAATTATTATGAATTAGATAATCATTTTGATTTTTATATCAGTTTAAGATTAGCAAATTTAGTAAGCAACTGTTTAGTACCATATTCTTCAAAAGCTATGGTTACTTTTTGCATATCACCTGTTCCATTAATTGCCAATATTTTACCAATTCCAAATACAGAATGTGAAACTCTGCTGCCAACACGAAGCGACCTTCTTTCCTGGTCATAATCATCATAACTTTCTTGATAATATTCATCATATTCAACTTCGGCGCCTGCTTTACGTCTTCCAGCTCTTTTACTGCCGGGTTTGTATAATTCATTGTAAGTTGATTTATCAAGTTCATCAATAAATCTTGAACGGCTTTGATATGCAACTTCTCCAAAACGATATCGAGAACGTGCATAAGTCAAAAATACTTTTTGCTTTGCACGTGTTAATGCAACATAAAACAATCTTCTTTCTTCTTCTAATTTTGAATCAGAATCAAATCTTGGATTTAGCGGGAATATGTCTTCTTCAAGACCTGTAATAAATACAATTGGAAATTCAAGTCCTTTTGCACTGTGAACAGTCATTAATGTAACAGCATTAGACTTTTCATCATACTGGTCAACACTTGTAACTAATGAAACTTCTGCAAGAAAATCATCTAAAGTTGCATTGGGATGTTCACGGCTATAATCCTGAACAGCTGAAATTAATTCCTGAACATTATCATAATGTGCAAGTGATTCGGGCGTATTTTCTTCTTTATAAATTTTTAAAATACCCAGTTCATCAATTAATGCAGAAGTTAATTCTCCAATTGAAAGTTTGTCTTTCAAGTCAATGTACTTATCGAGCAATAATTTAAATTGCTTTACATTCTTTTGAATTCTTTCTTTAACTTCTATTACTTCAAAAACTCTCGCCATTGTAGTGAATAACGAAATATTAAGTTTGCGTGCAAATGCAATCATTTTTGTAATAGAAGTATTTCCAATTCCCCTTTGAGGGAAATTCATTATGCGAAGCAGACTCTCTTCATCATTTGGATTCGAAAGAACTCTCAAATAAGCAATTATATCTTTAATTTCTTTTCTTCTGTAGAATTCAATACCACCAACTATTTTGTATGGAATACTTTCTCTTCTAAATATTTCTTCAAGCACACGAGATTGAGAATTTAATCTATAAAGAACAGCAACATCACTGAATGAAATTTTTCTTGCTTGAACTTCTTTTTTAATTCTCTTTGCAATTTGAAATGCTTCATCTTTTTCATCTGAAGCACGAATCAAGGTAATTTCTTCACCGGTATCATTTTCTGTCCATAATGTCTTTGCAATTTGTTCTGTATTGTTTTTAATAATAGAATCAGCTGCAGCAAGAATTATTTTTGTTGAGCGATAATTTTGTTCAAGGCGGAATATTTTTGCATCCTTAAAATCCTTTTTGAAGTTAAGCATGTTTCTAATATCTGCACCGCGCCAGCTGTAAATACTTTGTGCATCATCTCCAACAACACATATTTTATCTTTAGCAGGACTCAATAATTTCAGAAGTTCATATTGAGCTTTATTCGTATCCTGATATTCATCCACAAGTATATACTTAAACATTTTTTTATACTTTTGAAGTACCTTTGGATATTGTTTGAATAATTCAATTGGTTTGAGCAATAAATCATCAAAATCCATTGAATTATTTTCAAACAAGCGTTTATTATATTCTTTATAAATTTCCAGGAATTTTCTATCGGCAAGTGAATTTGTCATAATTTTTTCGAAATCTTCAGGAAGTATCATCTGATTTTTTAGATGACTAATTCTATGCTGAACACCATGAGGTGTTAAGCTTTCAAGATTAATATTCAAATTCTGCATGATGTTCGAAACAAGAGAAACTGAATCTTCGCGGTCATAAATTGAGTAATTCGGTTTATAGTTCAGATATTTTGATTCAGTTCTTAAAATTTTTGCAAAAATGGAATGGAAAGTTCCCATCCAGAGTTGGTCAGCTTTCTTACCTATCATAGCTTTAATACGTTCTTTCATTTCTTTGGCAGCTTTATTAGTAAAGGTAAGAGCTAAAATGGACTCGGGTTCCATTCCTTTTTCGATTAAATATGCAATTTTATAAGTTAAAACGCGGGTTTTACCGGAACCTGCCCCGGCTACTACCATGTGTGGCCCTGCGTTGTATTCTACAGCTTTTCGCTGCTCTTCATTTAAATCATTAAGAAATTTCATAGGAAATGTAATTTTTAGTTGGCAAATTTAAATAAAACTGAAGGGATTATCAATGTAATTGAGAGGAAGATTTCAAGTTTATATAAAATTCATGAAGAATTTTTAAAAATTAATTCCATTCCTAATTTTATAAACAAGTTCTATTGAGGGTCTTGCATCGCTAATGCCGTAACCATTGCCAGATAAAATATTTTTATAGACTACTGTATGAAGATTAGTAAAACCTTCCGTAAATTCAAGTTCTTCCTCATTAATCTTAATTGAACGATATGTTCGTTTGTTCATTTTTTTTATTTCATCTGGTAAATCTTCATAGTTAATTGAAAGATGCCATTTAACACTTGCATGCTTTAGTTCAAGTTCTCCTCGCATTGACCTTTTTTGATTTTCTATTACAATACTATGAACCGGTTCACCGAAAATCCAGATTAACATATCAAAGAAATGAATTCCAATGTTTGTTGCTACTCCGCCAGATTTCTCTAATACTCCTTTCCATGAAAAGTCATACCACAATCCTCTTGATGTAATGTAATCAAGTTTAATATCAAATTTAACATTCGGATTTTTTCTAATTTCTTCAGCTATTTTATTCTTTAGCTCAATAATTGTCGGGTGAACCCTTAATTGTAAAATAGTATAAACTTTTTTGCCTGTTTCAATTTCAATTTTTTCGAGTGCATCAAGATTCCATGGATTAAGAACAATTGGTTTTTCACAAATTGCATCAGCTCCAATTCTTAATGCCAGACGTATATGTGAATCGTGTAAAAAATTTGGCGAACAAATACTTAAATAGTGAACTCTTTCGGAATCTGATTTTCTTCTCAGCAAATCAAGATGTCGTTCAAATCGTTCAAACTCTACAAAAAAACTTGCATCAGGGAAATACTGGTCCAAAATCCCAACAGAATCATGAGGGTCTAAAGCAGCAACAAGATTGTTACCCGTTTCTTTTATTGCCTGTAAATGTTTTGGGGCAATATAACCTGCAACACCAGTTATAGCAAAGTTAAACATGGCTTTTGAGCTTTATTTATCAATATAAAATTAAAAATATTTTTGATAAGGATATATTTATCATGCTTTATAAATTTTTCCGTCACTTAATCCCTTAATCTTAAAAGCATTACGAGTGTCAAGAATTAATTTTGCATTTTTACGAATAAAATCATAATCATAGTCATCATGGTCGGTTGCTAAAATTATTAAGTCATACAATCGAATAGAATCTTTTCTTAATTCAACTGAATAAAGGTCAAAATTATATTTTCTTGTTGGAGGGAGTTTTGGAAGAAATGGGTCATTGTAATCAACTTCAGCTCCTTTTTCTCTTAGTATTTCTATTAATTTTAATGATGGAGATTCACGCATATCATCAACATTCTTTTTATATGCCACTCCAAGAATTAAAATTTTACTTCCCTTAAGTGTCTTTTGATGTTCATTTAATACTTCAATTGCGCGTTCTACAACATGATAAGGTTGAAATGTATTTATTTCTCCTGCTAATTCGATGAACTTTGTATTAACTTCATACTCACGAGCTTTCCATGTTAAATAAAATGGGTCGATTGGAATACAATGGCCTCCTAAACCAGGTCCTGGATAAAATGCCTGAAAACCAAAAGGCTTTGTTTTAGCTGCTTCTATAACTTCCCAAATATCAATGTTCATTTTTTCAAAAACCATTTTGAGTTCGTTCACAAGAGCAATATTTACTGAGCGATAAATATTTTCAAGCAATTTAGCTGCTTCGGCAACTCTTGGTGAAGAAACAGGAACTGTTTTATTTACTATTTGACTGTATAATTTAACTGCAACTTCCTGGCATGATTTTGTAACTCCACCAACAATCTTAGGAATTGTACTCGTTGTGTAATTTTTATTGCCCGGGTCTTCTCGCTCTGGACTGAATGCAAGAAAGAAATCTTTCCCAACACTAAATGTTTGATAGTTTTTAACAAACTCTTCAGAATTTGTTATTGGCAATTTAACTCTTGGTGCTGTTTCAAATAATGGGAGAAGTAATTCTTCTGTGGTTCCTGGATAAGTAGTGCTTTCAAGAGAAATTAATTGACCTTTTCTTAAATATTTTTGAATTGTGATTGCTGTATTTTCGACATAAGTCATATCTGGTTCTCTGTGCTGATTTAATGGGGTGGGCACACAAATAATAATTGCATCACATTCTGGTAGTCTTGTAAAATCGTTTGTAGCCTCAAACTTTTTTTTCTCAACAATTGCTTTAATTAATTTTCCATCTATGTGCTTAATGTAACTTTTGCCCGAATTTAATAATGGAATTTTAGTTTCATCAATATCAAAACCAATAACATTAAAATCATTGTTGGCAAATGCTAATGCTAATGGAAGTCCAACATAACCCATTCCTATAATTCCAACTACTGCTGTTTTGTTCTGAATTTTGTTAAGCAATTCTTTTTTGTAGTTCATAATCTTCCCTCTTGTTTATAAATATAAATAATTTTATGTATCCTTATGGAAATATTTTTTAATGATGATACATGAAATAATTAAAAACTCATTAGTAGGGAACATTTATCTGCAGTATGCCCTTCCGAATATTTTTTATAATCTGCTATACAATTATAAAAAAAATTTCTTTTAATAAAATTATAATTTATCGAATCTAAGAATAATATTTTCACGCTTACGCTTATCAAGCTGTTCTGATTTAAAAGTTGTTTTAAATAAATCAAAAAGATTTTCTAAACGAGGAGTTGAATCTTTTTCTTCCAATATTTTATTCTTCTCAATTTTATTTTCTTTCACTTGATTTTCAGGTATTACAAGAGCCTGTTTGAGAATTGATATAATTTCTTCCCTCAAAGCATGAACCTCATCATGTGAAGGTGAATTCGGTTTACTAAAATTTTCACGATTGTTTATTTGTTTAATATTTTCTTCTTTTATGTTATTTAATTCATTTCTCTTTAAATCAGTTTCAATAGTTGAATTAGCTTTCGGTTTGACTGCAAACTCTGCATCTGAATACTCTTCATCAATATAATTAGGGTCGAGTGCAAAAATAGCATCAGCAAATATCTTATCGTTTTGATTTTGAGCTTCGATTGCTTTTAAATCAAAACTATATACTTCTGCAAAGTTTGGTTCTTTTTCCCATTTAGTAATGGAAGTTAATCCAACCTGTTGAATTCTAAATCGAAAAGTTTGTGGGTCAAAATTAAATTGGAGATGACGCAAATCTTTAATTGCAAATATCGGGTCAAAGTAAATCAATTCAATTTTATCATCAATTTTTATGAAATATCCATATTTAGTGGAATAAGCATCAAGATTTTGAACATTTGTTAATAATCTATACACAATAAGATTTTTAGGAGAAGGGTCTTTGATATAGTTGCACACTTCAAAATAACTTATTGGATGAGGTCTTTTTATTTTTTCATTTTTAAAAATAATTTTAAAATTATCATTGAAATTAAACTGATTTTTTGAATAAATAAGAATGTCTTTAGTTTTCAGGTCTAATGTTTCTAACAGCATATTTATTAAGCCCAGCGAATTAATCCAAGTTCAAATTGATTAATAAGCAATTCATGTTTTGGCAGAATTCTTAAAGTGAAGCCAAATTGTCCAGTATGTTTGCATTCAATTTCACCTTTATAAGTAAAAACATTTGTTTTTTGTTTTTTAGGGACATAAGTCATATTAACATAATTATGTGATTGTTCAGAACCATTATCAACTTTACCATAATAAATCTGAACATCTACATCATTAGGAGTCAAATCACCAAGTTCTACTTCAGCAAATATTTGATATTTATTTCCCACCATTAAGTCAACACCTTTTTGTTCCTCAGAAATACTGATAAATTTTACTTTATTCCAGTTATCAATTACTTTTTGTTTCCATGCAGTAAATTCTTTTGCTTTTTTCCAGTTATTATTCATCAGGTAAATTCTCTTTTCATAAGCTTTGAAATAAAATTTTTGAGCATATTCCTGAACCATTCTATGAGTATTGAAAATAGGTCCAAGTTTTTTCATTGAATTTTTCATCATTGTAATCCATCCACGAGGAAGTTTATCTTCTCCCCTGTTATAAAATAGCGGAACAATTTCTTTTTCAAGAATTTCATAAATTAATCTTGATTCCACTTCGTCTTGATAACCAAGGTTATCATATTCTTCGCCATTTCCAATTTTCCAGCCGATATCAGAGTCATAAGCTTCGTCCCACCAGCCATCAAGCACACTAAAGTTTAATCCTCCATTTGCAATTACTTTCATACCAGAAGTACCGCTTGCTTCGAGAGGCCTTCTTGGTGTATTTAACCAGATATCACAACCTTCCACCATATAACGAGCAACATTCATATCATAATTTTCAATGAATACAATTTTTTTTCTTAAATGCGGTTCTTTTGTCATTGCGATAACTTCCTGAATAATTTTTTTACCTTCCTCATCACGTGGGTGAGCTTTGCCGGCAAAAATTATTTGAACAGGATAATCAGGATTGCATAAAATACTTGCCAATCTTTCGACATCTCTGAATATGAGAGTTGCTCGTTTGTAAGCAACAAATCTTCTTGCAAAACCAATTGTTAATGATTGAGCATCCAGAACTTCTTTAGCAGCATTGATTTCAGAAATCGAACCACCTTTTTCAATAATTTGCTGTCTTAATCTTTTTCTTGCAAAAGCAACAAGACGTTCTCTTCTTCGTTCATGAGTGCGCCATAATTCTTCATCGGGAATATCATCAATTCTTTTCCATATTTCTTTATCAGAAGGGTCGCGCATAAATTTTTCGCCAAGATATCGATAAAGCAATTCCTGCATATCATTTGAAAGATGTGAATGTGTATGAACTCCATTTGTTACATAATCAATTGGGATTTCATCAAAAGGAATATCAACAAAACCTGCTTGCCACATTTTCTTTGACACTTTTCCATGTAGTCTGCTTACACCATTTACAAATCCAGCCATATTCATTGCAAGATGAGCCATGTTATAATTTGCTGGGGGTTTATCTTTAATAATTGTGCCCAGACTATAAAAAGTTTTATCGTCTATCTTTAATTCATTGCGATAGTATGAGCCAAAATATTTTTCCACCAATTCATTTGGGAATATGTCAATACCTGCAGCAACAGGAGTGTGAGTTGTGAAAACATTAGAATAAAAGTTTATATCGCGTGCTTCCTGGAACGATAGATTATACATTTGCATCAAAATACGAATTCTCTCAAGTGCAAGAAAAGCAGAATGCCCTTCATTCATGTGACATACGAGAGGTATAATTCCCATAGCATGTAAAGCACGAATTCCTCCAATGCCTAAAACAATTTCCTGTTGAATTCTTGTTTCAATTGTACCACCATAAAGTGTTCTTGTAATTTTTCTATCTTCCTCATTATTTTCAGGAATATTCGTATCTAATAAAAACAACGGAACTCTGCCAACCATAATTTTCCAGATTTGAACATAAACTGTCCTTCCAGGAAAACTTAACTCAATTTTAAGAGGAGTTTTATCACCATTCATTATTAATGTCATTGGCTGATTATAAAAATCTGTAATTTCATATTTTTCCTGCTGCCAGCCATCATTAGTTAAATATTGTTGAAGATAACCTTCCTTATAACATAAACCGACACCAACTAAAGGCAGTCCCAAATCACTTGAAGATTTTAAATGGTCTCCTGCCAATACACCAAGTCCACCAGAATAAATTTGTAATGATTCTGTTAGTCCATATTCAGCAGAAAAGTAAGCAATTACATTTTCTTTATCGTAGTTGAAATTTTTGTGATACCAGGTTTTTTCTTCTCTATAAATTTTTAGTTGAGCTGCTACTCTATTCATATGTGAAACGAAACTATCATCATTTGCAACTTCATTTAATCTTTCTTGACTAATTCTACCTAGCATTAAAACAGGATTATGATAAGTTTCTTCCCACAATTTCGAATCTAATCTTCTGAAAAGGTCAATAGCATCATAGTGCCATGTCCAGTATAAATTATAAACTATTTCACGAAGCGGTTCTAATTTTGCAGGCAGCGAAGGTATTACATTAAACCTGCCTATGTATTTAACCATCTTACTTACTCCGTTTTTATTTTTTGTAAAATCAAATTTAATAATTTTATTTAATCTGCAAAGAAATAATATTCTTCTTTTGAAAAATTTATATTAAGAAAAGTTGTAACTAAATTTTATGATTTATAAAAAGTTATCAGCAAGCAAAATTTTAAAATTTACTAAAGAATAAATGCATTAGTTTTTGTCCAATATGTAAAAAAAATTTAATACCTAATTTTTATTAAATTTGTTTTCAAAATATGGAATAAAATTATGAATTACATTTTAAGTGCATTGATAGGAATAATAATTGGTTCTTTCCCGACTGCATATATCATTCTAAAAAAATTTAAGAACATTGACATAACAAAAGCAGGCACTGGCAATGTTGGTGCAATGAATTCATACGATATCACAAAATCAAAATTGATTGGCTTATTAATTTTTTTAATTGATTTGTTGAAAGGTTTTATAAGTGTTTATTTAGCAAAACTTTTATTTGAATATGAATTCTCGATAATGATGGTAGCATTAATTGGAGCCGTGTTAAGTCATTGTTTTTCTTTCTGGATAAAATTCAAAGGTGGAAGAGGATTAGCTACTGCAGCCGGCGGAGCTTTAATTCTTTCTATACCAATTTTAGGAATATGGATTTTATTATGGCTTTTATCCTATGCTTTCAGAAGAAATATTCATTTCGGAAATTTTAGTGCAACTTTACTTACAGGCGCACTGTCATTTTCTTCCTCAGAAATTATGAATAAATATACAAATCCACCTGCTGCTTCGAATTTAGAATTTAGCATAATGGTTTCAATTATGCTCTTTATAATTCTGATTAAACATATCAAACCAATAAAAGAATATTTTTTACAACAAAGTTTAAAATCAAGGAAAGACAAAGATGAATAAAACAAAAATTATTGTTTTCTCGTCGCTTACTACTTTAATTTTAACAACCGCTATTTATGCTTTGATATTGAAAAAACACATAACAGGCGGAGATTATTTAAGTTCACTTCTTGAAAACAACAGTATCAATGCTTCAGCTGTATCTCAAAGACAACAAATTAATAATGATATCTCAAATGGAAGAGAAACAATTATTACAAAAACTGTTGCTCAGGTAAGTCCTGCAGTAGTTGGAATTAATGTAATAGAAATCAGGCAGTATCGAGATATTCTTTCAATTGATCCATTTTTCAGACAATTTTTTGGTGACCGTGTTTATAATCAACAAATACGAGGACTTGGCTCGGGTGCAATAATTTCTCCTGATGGCTATATTTTAACAAATGACCATGTTGCAGGAAATGCTGTTGAAGCAATTGTTACTTTAACTGATGGTTCACAATACGAAGCAAAAATTGTTGGAACAGATCAAGTATCAGACATTTGTTTACTCAAAATTGATGCTCAAAATCTTCCATATATCAAATTAGGTAACTCTGATGATATTTTGATTGGCGAGTGGGTTATAGCCTTAGGAAATCCTTTTGGTTTATTCGATATTAACGACCAGCCAACTGTAACAGTTGGTGTAATTTCTGCAAAAGGAATGAATCTTGGTGCGGCTAATAATAGATACTATGTTGATATGCTTCAAACTGATGCTGCAATTAATTCAGGCAATAGTGGCGGACCACTTGTAAATGCTAATGGAGAACTGATTGGAATGAACACACTAATTTATACTGCACAGGGTTCATCTGGAAATGTAGGTGTAGGCTTTGCAATTCCTGTAAATAAAATCAAAAGAATTATAAAAGAATTAAAAGAAAAAGGAAAAATTGATAGAGATTTCTGGACAGGATTAAGTATTCAAACTATAGACCCTTCAATAGCAAAGGCATATAATCTTAAAAGTTCGCGTGGAGTAATTATTACACAGGTTGCAAAAAATTCTCCTGCACAAAAAGCTGGTTTGCAAGTTTATGATATAATTCTTGGAATTAATAATTTCAAAGTTAATGATGAAAACACTTTGATTGGCATACTTCAGGAATTTAGACCTGATGATGTAATCGAAGTAAAAATTTTAAGAGACAACAATTATCTTACAAAAAAAATGAAACTGGAGAGAAGATGATTCCTCGTTATACTCGTCCCTTAATGGGAAAAATCTGGGAAGACCAATTTAAGTTCGAAACCTGGCTTAAAATTGAAATATTAGCATGCGAAGCAAGGTATAATCTTGGACAAATTCCAAAAGAAGATTTAGAAGAAATTAAATCAAAAGCAAAGTTTAATATCAATCGCATCTTAGAAATTGAAGAAACAACAAAACATGATGTTATTGCATTCTTAACAAATGTAGCTGAAAATGTTGGGCCGGCTTCGCGTCATATTCATTATGGAATGACTTCTTCTGATATACTTGATACTGCACTTGCATATCAAATGAAATCAGCTGGTGAAATATTACTCAATGATTTAATTGAGCTTAAAAATGTTTTAAAGAAAAGAGCTATTGAACATAAAAGAACTATTTGTGTTGGAAGAAGTCACGGCATTCACGCAGAAGCATATTCAATGGGACTAAAATTTGCATTATGGTATGAAGAAGCTAAAAGAAATATTGAAAGACTTCAAAAAGCTATTGATGTTATAAGTGTTGGCAAAATTTCCGGTGCAGTTGGAACATTTGAACATTTATCACCTGAAGTTGAAAAATATGTTTGTGAAAAATTGGGATTAAAACCAGAACCAGTAGCAACTCAAGTGGTTCAAAGAGATAGACACGCAGAATTTTTAACAACTCTTTCAATTATTGGAACATCTTTAGAAAAAATTGCAATTGAAATTCGACATCTCCAGAGAACTGAAGTTCTTGAAGCAGAAGAATATTTTTCAAAAGGACAGAAAGGTTCTTCTGCCATGCCTCATAAACGTAATCCAATTATAAGTGAACGAATTACAGGAATTGCTCGTCTGCTTCGTGCAAATTCAATAGCTGCACTTGAAAATGTTGCTCTATGGCATGAAAGGGATATTTCTCATTCATCCGTTGAAAGAATTATTATACCTGATAGCTGTATTGCTTTAGATTATATTCTGCACCTTGCAACTAATTTAATTGACAGATTAATTATCTATCCTGAAAACATGATTAGGAACTTGAATCTAACAAGAGGATTAATATTTTCTCAAACAGTTTTATTGAAACTTGTTGAAAAAGGAATGACACGAGAAGATGCTTATCAAATTGTTCAGAGCTCTGCAATGAATGTATGGCAGGATAAATCAAAAAATCTAAAAGATGAATTATTAACTTCAGATATTGTTAAGAAATATTTATCAGAAAAAGAACTTGACGAAATTTTTAATCCCGATTTAATGCTTAAAAATATCGATTATATCTTTGCAAGAAGTGTGGAAAAAGAATAGACCAATCAGAACTTAATATTTACAAAGAATTATAAATTAAAAAATGAGGTTGTCAAAAAAGTAATTTTTCAGATTTTATAAAAAACCAATTTAATCAGCATTTCATTTCTAAAAAATTTTACTTTCCCGACAACCTCAAATCAATTTACATCAACTCAATTATATTTTTATTTGTTGTAATATCTTTTCGTGTAGTTTTTCTTACTTTCTGCGTTGCATCTTTCAATTCTAAATTAGCAATTAATTCTACACTGGTTCCTGTTTCAGCTCTAATTAGCAATCCTTTATCGATATTAAATAATATGTTTCCTGTTCCAGAAATTTTAGGGTCACTAAAATTATACTTAATGCCGTTATCTTCCCCCTTTTTATTTCCTGTCCATGTGCAGGATAAATTTGCACTCAACTTTGCAGCTCTATCATCTTTAACTTTTACAAAATCTTCTACTTTATATGTAATTGTATTATTAATTTGAAATACACTCAATTGTCCCGGATAACTTTTCATCCAAGTAGAATCTTTTGCTAAAGATTTTTGAGGAAGTTCACGGAATATTAATTGAGTAATTGGGCGAATGAGTGCATCACCTAAACTTTTTGCATATTGAGATTTTTGTTCTGCTGTTAAATTTTGTTTTTGAGGTTGTAAAGAGTTTAATTTATCAATCATCTTATCCAAACGGAAAACCTCAATTACTTCTCCAAGTTCACTTACTCTTGCGCGATAAGGTGTATTGTGAATGGTTAAGTAATCGCCAAATTTTTGTTTTTCTTCTTCAGTCAATTTTTTGTTGGAATCAAAACTAATTTTTTGCCCATTAATATCAGCATCAAGTTTAAGGGAAGAAATTGTAATTCCCAGTTCAGCAATTTTATCAGCATCAACATCAATTACTTCAAGGTCAAAAATATAAGTAGTTGTTTGAGTAGATTTAGCCTGCATAAGTGAATCTGCCTGAACACTTTCCTGCGATGATGTAATTGTTGTAAGTTTGTATTTGAACTTATCACCTTTCTCAAATTTATAACGCAAAAATACTTTCTCGCCTTTCAAGTCAATACTTTCAAGATTTGACTTTGCAATTTCTCCATTTTGCTTTTCTTCCTTTTTACTGCAAGAAAAAAAGAAACCAATGGAAATAATTATCAATAATAAATATGTTTTTTTCATTTCAACTCTATTTTTTAATTAAAAAAATTTATTAAATATTCCATCCGTTAATTTCGAGAAGTTCTCTTCTTGAAAAAAAGTGTGAAATTTCTTTTGCTGCATTTTCATTTGAATCGGAACCATGAACAATATTTTCCTGAATGTTATCAGCGTATAATTTTCTTATTGTTCCTTCTTCTGCTTTTGTCGGGTCAGTTGCTCCTATTAATTTTCTAAATTCTTCAACTGCATTTTCTTTTTCGAGTACAATTGGAACACATGGGCCTGATGTCATATAAGCAATTAAATCATTGAAGAAGGGTCGTTCTTTGTGTATTTCATAAAATCCTTTTGCAGCATCAGGTGTTAATTTTATCATTTTCATTGCAATTATTTTAAATCCTGCTTCTTGTATGTGTGTTATTACTTTCCCAATTAAATTTTTTCTAACACAATCCGGTTTGAGTATAGCAAGTGTTCTGTTGTTCAATTTTTACTCCTTAATTTATTAACAATTAACAATTAGAAATTTGGAATTCACTTTTTAATTTGTTTTTTAATTGATTTATTCTTTTTACTCAACGATTTCTTTTTAGAAACAGATTTTTTCATTGATGATTTACTTTTTTGACTTTTCATTTTTTCAAGTGCTTTTTTCATTGTGATACCAATTTCAGCTGGACTTTCAACCACATAAATTCCTGCTTTCTTCATTGCTTCCATTTTTTCTGCTGCAGTGCCTTTACCTCCAGAAATTATTGCACCAGCATGACCCATTCGTCTTCCTGGAGGAGCAGTTCTTCCGGCTATAAATCCTACAACGGGTTTTTTAACATATTTTTTAATATATGCTGCAGCTTCTTCTTCAGCCGAGCCTCCAATTTCTCCAATCATTACAATTCCTTCTGTATCAGGGTCTTCATTGAATAATTTTATAATGTCTATAAATTGAGAACCAACTACAGGGTCACCTCCAATTCCTACACAAGTAGATTGACCAATTCCTAAATCAGTTAATTGTTTTACTGCTTCATAAGTTAAAGTTCCACTTCGAGATACAACACCAACTTTTCCTTTTTTATGAATGAAGCCTGGCATAATCCCAATTTTTGCTTTGCCTGGAGAAATTATTCCCGGACAGTTTGGTCCAATCAATCTAACATCTTTTCCTTTTAATGAATTATAAACTGCAATCATATCTTTTGTTGGAATCCCTTCGGTAATACACACAATAAGTTTAATACCTGAATTTGCAGCCTCTAAGATTGCATCTGCAGCAAAAGCTGGCGGGACAAAAATTGCAGAAGCATTTGCTTTTGTAGCTTTGACAGCCTCAGATACAGTATTAAAAATTGGAATGTTAGTATCTTCAAATTTTTGACCGCCCTTGCCAGGTGTAACACCAGCAACTACATTGGTTCCATACTCAATCATTTGTCGTGTATGAAAGGAACCTTCACTGCCAGTTATACCCTGAACAAGTACTCTTGTTTTTTTATCGAGAAGAATACTCATAATAAATCCTTAATTGTTATGAACAATAATTTCATTTACAAAATTAAGAAAACCTTTTAAATAAACTTGTTAAAAAATTTCTTTATGAAGTGAATCAATAAATGTAAATTTGTTATGTCAAAATAATTTCTGGAGGTTTTTATGAATAATAATTTTGGAATTACTGGATTCGTTTTTAATGATGAAATTCCATGGGAAAATGTTGGTGATGGAGTCAGAAGAAAAATTATGGCCTATGATAAAGATTTAATGCTTACTGCAGTTGAATTTAAAAAAGGAGCAATTGGATATTTGCATAAACATCCTCATAAACAGGTTTCCTACATTGTAAGTGGTTCATTCGAAGTCACACTTGGCAATGAAAAGAAAATTCAAAAAGCAGGAGATGTTTATTTCGTTCCATCTGATGTTGAACATGGCGTTTTAGCTCTTGAAGAAGGAAGTTTATTAATAGACATCTTTCATCCCTATCGAGAAGATTTTGTAAAAAAATAAAATAAGGAGTTTAAAACTTGAGATTCTCCACTAAAATATTTTTTGTTTTGTTTGTGTTCGCAGGAATTTCTTATGGTCAAATTCAAACACTAAAGATATGGGAGACTTTAGCTCCTGGAAGTGAAAATTTAATTAACAATGAAACTTATGAAGATGGCCGTTTCAAAAATGTGAACCAACCAGAGATTTCTGTTTTTCTATTTGAAAATCGAAATTATAATACTCCAACAATTATTATTTTCCCTGGTGGAGGTTATACTCATATTACTTTTGAAAAAGAAGGTATTAAAATAGCAAGATGGCTGAATGAAAATGGAATTAATGCTTTTATATTAAAATATAGACTCAACGAAAATCTTGCTCTCATCGATGCTCAACGTGCGGTTAGCTTAGTAAGAGCAAAAGCAAATGAGTTTAATATTAATCCAGATAAAATTGGAATCTTAGGTTTTTCTGCTGGTGGTCATTTAGCTGCTAATATGATAATTAACAAAAAAACTATTATGAATGATAAAATTGACTCGATTAGCTGCATTCCTAATTTTGCAGTTTTAATTTATCCATGGCTTCAAAATTTATATCAAAAAGTTCAAGATAAATTTCCTCCAACATTTATTGTTCATGCTTCAGATGACAAACGTGTGCCTGTAGAACAAAGTATTAATTTTTTTAATGAGTTAATTAAAAATAATATCCCGGTTGAAATACACATTTATGATAAAGGCGGACATGGTTTTGCCATAGAACCCGATAGAGGAAGAGCATCAACATGGGGCAATATTTTTCTTGATTGGTTAAAAGCCACAATACAGTAGAAATTTTTGAAGGATTAAAATATCATGAAAAAAATAATATTCATACTTATTGTTAACATATCTTTTCTTTTTGCTCAAAATAGTTATATAAAAAATTTCCCTGATGTTTCTAAATTTCAAAATAGTGCTCATCACTGGTATGATATTTATGCAGAAGATAATGTAATTCATCCTCTCCCGGAGCGGCCCCGTTATAAACCGGGAAATGTTAAAGAAATTGCAGACAATATTTTATTATATCAAAAAGAAAATGGTGGGTGGCCCAAAAATTATGATATGCTTGCAATTCTAACGGAAGAACAAAAAGATTCTCTAAGAAAAGCTAAAAATCAATTAAATACAACATTCGACAATTGGACAACTCACACACAGGTTGAATACCTTGCTCAGGCTTATAATTTAATTCATGATGAAAAATATAAAGAAGCATGTTTGAAAGGTATTGATTACATTCTTTCGGCACAATATCCAAATGGCGGCTGGCCTCAATACTATCCTGATACAAGTGGTTATAGAAAATATATTACTTTCAACGATGGAGTAATGATTGGCATAATGAAAGTTCTTTATAACATAGTTCAAAATAAACCTCATTATTCTTTTGTTGATAATTTAAGAAGAGAAAAAGTAAAAGCAGCTTTTGAAAAAGGTTTAGAATGCATTCTCAAAACACAAATAAAAGATAATGGAAAACTTACAGCCTGGCCACAACAAGCAGATAATGTTGGATTATTTCCTCAATGGGCAAGAGCTTTCGAACCTCCATGTATATGTAATGGCGAAAGTGCTGAAGTTGTTCTCTTTTTAATGGACTTAGAAAATCCATCGAACGAAATAATTAATGCAGTTCAAAGTGCAGTTAAATGGTTTGAAGATTCTAAAATAAAAGGAATCAAAATAGTAGAGAAAAAAATTGAACCGAAAAAATATTATTACAGCACATTTGATTATGACAGAATAGTGGTTGAAGATTCTACTGCCCCACCAATTTGGACTCGTTATTACGAATTAAAAACTCATAGGCCAATGTTCTGCAATCGTAATAAAAAAATAGTTTATTCACTTGCAGAAGTCGACCATGAAAGAAGAGCCGGCTACACTTGGTATACATATGCACCTCAAGAAGTGTTAGATAAATATCCTGATTGGCAAAAGAAATATGCCCCCAATAAAAATGTTTTAGAAAAAAGATGAGTCAATTATGAAAAATATTTTTAAAATAATTTTATCATTAACATTAATAATAACATTAAGTTCATTTATGATGTTAACTCAAAAATCTAAATATAAAGTTGTATGCTTTGGGGATTCAATTACTTACGGAGCTGGAGTTGAAGGAAACGGCTGGGTGGAACAAATTGCCAGCAAGAGTGACAATTTATTAATGATAAATGAAGGAAGAAAAGGAAGAAAAACCTCGGATAAAAATGAATTGCTCCCAATTTTAGAAAAATATCCTGATGCAGATTTATTTATAATCTTGCTTGGTGTAAATGATTTAAAGGATGGAAACGACAGCCTTGTCAATGCGTGTGTATCAAATATTAAATGGATGATTGGTGAAATAAAAAATAAAATACCAGAAGCAAAAATTTTATTAATGTCGCCATGTAACATCAATTTAGAAACGATGTCAGATATCAACAAAAATAAGAAGTATAACGAGAACACCTACAATTCATTAATAAAATTAGAAAAAGAATATGGTAAACTTGCAGAGAAAGAAAACATATATTTTCTAAGTTTATTTTCAACTGTATCTCCTCAAAACTTCTGGGATGGATTACACCCTGATTTAAAAGGTCATAAAGAAATAGCAGAAAGAGTATTGCAAAAAATAAATTCTATTTTAAACTGATTCATAATATCAAAAACGCATTTGAGATTGATTTAAAACTAAGAACTAAAAATTATAACGCGAGAGACATAAACATTAATGAAGTTTTCTTGTTATCTTAATGCAGGCAGGAACAAAAAAATTTAATTCTCGAAGAAAGCAATAATTTACAATTTGAAAGAGTTTATATGCATTAAATAAACAGCAGAGTTTTAAAGATGAGCATCTAAAAATCTTTTTTGAATTTTTTCTCTTAATAATAATTAAAAATCATATTTGCTAATTATTTCCAAGAATCATTTTCTTAAAATACTCAAGTGTTAACTTCAAGCCTTCTGCTCTGCTAATCTTAGGTTCCCAGTTAAGAATTTTTTTTGCACGGGTTATATCTGGCTGGCGAACTTTTGGGTCATCTTCAGGTAATTCTTTATAAACAATTTTACTTTTTGAGTTACATATTTTAATAACTTCTTCAGCAAACTCTTTCAATGAAACTTCATCTGGATTTCCAATATTAACAGGATAAACTTCATTTGACATCAACAATCTAAAAATACCTTCTATTAAATCATCTACATAACAAAAACTACGAGTTTGAGAACCATCACCAAAAACGGTTACATCTTCACCTCTTAAAGCTTGAGAGAAAAAAGCCGGCAAAGCACGTCCGTCATCAATTCTCATTCTTGGTCCATATGTATTAAATATTCTTACAATTCTTGTTTGAAGACCATGATAACGGTGATATGCCATTGTCATGGCTTCAGCAAATCTTTTTGCTTCGTCGTAAACACCACGAGGTCCAACTGGATTAACATTACCCCAATAATCTTCACTTTGAGGGTGAACAAGAGGGTCGCCATAAACTTCTGAAGTTGAAGCTAAAAGGAAAACAGCATTTTTTTCTTTTGCCAAGCCAAGTGCTTTATGAGTGCCAAGTGAACCAACCTTAAGAGTTTGAATTGGAAGTTTAAGATAATCAATTGGACTTGCAGGAGATGCAAAATGCAAAACATAATCTACTTTCGAAGGAACATGAATATAATTTGTAACATCAAGTTTAATGAACTGAAAATTTTCGTTGCCAAAAAGATGTTCAATATTTTCTATTCTGCCTGTTAAAAGATTATCAAGGCAGATGACCTTCATTCCTTCATTAATTAATCTATCACAAAGGTGTGAGCCAAGAAATCCAGCTCCGCCGGTTACAACAGCAACTTTCTTCTGCATTAATTATGCTTTGACCTTACTTTTCTTTGAGCCATTTGTTGGATTTGAATAATAGTAATAATATTTGTAATAAGAACTATAACCGCTTCTATATTGAAAATTATTTAATACTACACCGAGAAATGATAAGTTATCTCTTCTTAATATATCAACTGACTTTTCCATCAAATCAACTTCGGTATTATTTGCAGATACTACAAGTATGGTTCCATCTACATATTGAGCTAATATTTCAGAATCTGTTACAGCAATAAGAGGAGCAGAATCAAGAATTATATAATCAAAATCTTTTCTTAATTTTTCCAGAAAAGATTCCATTTGAGTAGAACCAAGAATTTCAGAAGGATTAGGAGGAATTGTTCCAGCACTTATATAAAATAAATTATTGACCGGAGTATGACGCAAAATTTGTTCGAAAGATGCTTGACCAAAAAAGTAATCAGTAAAACCTGGAAATCTTTTTTCATTAAATACATTATGAACTCTTGGCTTTCTTAAATCTGCATCTAACAAAAGCGTTTTAAAATTTGCAAGAGCAAGACTTCCAGCAAGATTTACTGATGTTGTTGTTTTGCCTTCAAGTGACATTGACGAAGTCACTAAAATTGTTTTTAATGATTCTTTATCAATCTTAGAAAATTTAATTCTTGTTCTAAGTGCTCTATAAGCTTCACTTGCACTTGCATCAGGTTTTTTAGCAACAATAAATTCCAATTCTTTATTATTACTATTTAACCCTTCAATTTGAGGTATCCACGCAAGAATATTAATATTTCTGTTTTGAATATCTTCAGGAGTTTTAATAGTATTATCAAAACGATTGCGTATAAATGCAAAGCTAACACCAAGTCCTAAACCTAAGAATAATCCTATTGCTACAATTAAAGGTCTATTTGGTTTTGATGGTTTAAGTGGAATAAGTGCGGGGTCAATTATTAATACATTTCCCGGGACTGATTGTTCATTAATAATTGCTTCCTGATATTTCTCTTCTACTTGAAGATATAATTTTTCATATGCAGATTGTTCTCTTGATAATCTTGCAAGGTCAATCGAACTTGTAGGAAGTTTGCTTAACCTTTTGTCATATTCTCCAACAATTTCATTTAATTTTTTATATGAAGCTAATAATGATTGATATTTTACTTCTTCTTCGAGAACTTTTTTTGTTAAATCTTTTATTTCATCAGGACTTGCAGCCAAGATACCTGCGCGATAGACTGTAAGCTGGCTGTTTAATTTTTCTCTTAAATCATTAATCTTAGAATCAAATTCTCGAATTATCTCATCTTTTTTTCGTGAGTCTTTACTCGAAGATAATGCACGGTCTTTTTGTGTCATTAAATCTGCAATTTGCATCTGTAAATTTTTTATATAAGGTTCTGTAGCAAAACTTTCAATGTAATCATTTATATTCGGGTCTTTCTTAGCAAGCTCGGCTTTGTATTGATTTAGAGTTTTCTCTGCAATAGTTAAATCAATTTTTGTTGCATTTAACTTAGCTTCAAAATCTGTGGTTTGTTCTATTAAAGCTTTTGCCTGTTCTGGCAGCTGAACTATACCTTTTTGTTCTTGATAACTTCTTAAAGCCTCTTCAACTTGAGCAAGTTCAGAAAGTTTTTCTTCACGTTGTTGGGCTAAAAAATTTTTTATTGCAGTTAACTGTTGACGATTATACTCAAGATTTAATTCTTTATAAGCTGCAGCATAACTATTCGCTACAATAGCTGCTTCTTTTGGTGATGGAGATTCGACATTAATTTCGACAATATCCAGACCTCGCTTTTGATCAATCGAAACCGCTCGTTCTAATATATCTATGATATCTTCTTTTGGAAGAAGCACAGGAATACTTTTTTGTTCTGATTTATCTATTATCAAACTAAAAATATTCTTCGTACTCGAAGTTTTAAAACTATCAATCAAAGCTTGCGCAACCTTATCTCTTAATTTGTAACTTTTTAATATTTCGATTTCATTTGCTATAAATCTGTCACTCCCAAAATCCTGAAATTCAGGTATTAATGGAGAATTTAAGATACTTCCCTGTGGTTTTGTAATTTTCAAAGCTGTGGTAGTTTTATAAATATCAGGAGCATTAATAGCATAAACTGCACCAATAATTAATCCTGTCAAACCAATTATTATTATAATACCAAGGTTGAGTCTAATTAAGTTTATATATTCTCTTAATGAATTTGTATCTTGATAATCTCTGTTATTTACTGCGTCCACATTACCCTCATTATTTTCTTGTTATGTTTAGGATTAATATAGATAATGATATTAAAGCACTCAATACCGAAACCCAAATACTAACTTTATCTCTTGTATATAATCTTGGAGCTCCTGGTACAACAAGAATGTCTCCTGCTTCTAAAGTTGGAGGTTTTTTATAAGCTTTTTTTAATTCACTTTCATACATAATATCATTATAATCAATTTTAATTAATACTTGTGTAGAATCTTCATTGATACGATAAATTCTCAAATCATCAAGATGAGCTGCATCAGTTGGGCCGCCTGCATATGATAATAAATCAATAACAGTAGTATAAGTTGGGACAACATATTTCCCAGGATAACGCACAAAACCCCATACCGATACTTTTATATTAACGGCTTCAGGGTCAGAAAAATCAAAATAGCCAGATGCCTGATTGTAACGATTAAACAAAGTTGAAGAACCAAGTTCATAATCTTTAACCTGAGCACCAATTGACGAAAAAATTAGAAGGAAAAATGTTAATATTAATAATTTTCTTTTTATCATTAAGCCCTCACCTTAAATCTTCCTGTAAAATTGTTAATGAAATTGTTCTTGATGAAAAATAACTTCCGATAAATCCTAATATTATTCCAGTTAATAATGCAATTATATAATTGCCCTTAAAAACTATGCTCAATTTAATATTATTTAGTAAGGTAATCAATAATAACTCTAAAATATAATTTATACCAATGCATATTATTCCTGATATAATTCCAATCAAAATTCCATAAAATATGATTGGAACCTTAATGGTTGATAATTTCGCTCCAACAAGTTTCATTGTTTGATATAAATTTTTATTAGCTTCAATTTGAATTCTGCTGTTTGTATAAACAAGATAGATTGAAAGCAAAATTAATAGAACAGAAAAAATATATACAATTAGTTGACCTGATTTCAAATATTTCAAAATCTTTATAATAAATTCATTATCATAAATCACATCTGTTACACCTGAAATTGATTTTAATCTTTTTATTTCTGAAATAATATTTTCATATGATATTTTTTCTGACTTAAATTTTATAATGAACGAAGGCGGTAATGGATTTTCTGTCAACACATCTCTAAAATCTTCTCCGGTTTCTCTTATAAATTCATTTACGGCTTCTTCTTTACTTATAAATTTTATGGATGCAACATTTGGTTGAGTTAATATTTCATCGTGTATTAATTGAATTCTTGATGAATCAATAAAATTTTCTAAGAAAACTGTGACTTCAATACTTTTTTTTATTCTTTGAGAAAATTTATTAGATAATTGAACTACAAGAATTGAAAAACTTGTCATCAATATTGCAATCGTAGTAACAGAAATTATTACAACCGATGCAAAAGGTGAACGATTAAAAATTCTCAAAGCTTCTTTAATGTAAAATGTTATCATAACAATTAGAAATTTGATTCATCAATCCAGTGAATAATCTTCCATTTATTATTTGAGTCTTTGTTCAATTCAAGATTTACCTTGCCGTCAATATAAACTATATCTGTTGGATTAAATGTTATTGTTAAATTAAAGCTTCTTACAATATGAGTAGAATCGCCACTGATTGATACAATATTATTCCATACTAAATCAAGTCGTTGTGAATTTTGGAAAAGTCCATAAGTAACTCTCATCTCTTCATCTCTTCCCCAGCTTATATCTGCACCTATGTTATAATCCCTATAAGTAAAGATGAAATTTTTGTCTAATAGCTGACTATAAATTAATGTATCCTTAAAAGTGTAAGCATACTGGAAATTTTTAAAAACACCATCCACGCTTGATAAATCACTTATTAAACTTTGTGAGCTGCTTAAATTTTCATCAAGTTTTGGAGCAAATGGATTGTAGCAGCTATTAATAATTATTACCAAAAATATTAAAACAAATTTTTTAATAAGCTGTCCTCCCTTTTAAATCACTCCAGCATAAAAAATTTTCTTTTTTAATATCCTGCCACTCAACAATTGACCATTGTTCTCTTGAATCATAAAATATTTTGAACTGTGCAGTTCCTTTATAAGTAGCACCAATTAATTGATTGCTTGAATTTATTGTTAACTCATAATCAAAATAATAAACAGCACTATCTCCAAATAAATACTTCTGTGTGTTCTCCATTAATAAATTTATATTTTTACCTTGAGGTAATTTCGATATTAAATTTATAAAATATTGTCTCTCTTCTCTAATCGTCCAGTTATTCAATACAGGATATTGAGCAGATGAACCGGAAGCAGGTATAAAATTAAATTTCTTTTTCAAGTAGGAAGTATCCACAAAACAAGAGATATAGTTTTCAATAATTTTTTCTTCTACTGAAGATTTGAAATTATTAAACAAAATTTCTGGAGATGTTGCAGCTAAAAAACTAGAACTGGGTTTATTTGGTTCTTCAGGATTTCTTGTTGTAAAAATATCACATGAAAATAACAATGCAGAAATAATGGTTATATGAATAATTTTTTTTATCATTTTTTGAAGAATAAAATTAATCTTGGAGAAAGATTTTTATGAAATTCATTTCCATCATAATCACCAAAAATCTTATCAAATTTATATCCTGCTTTTAAAAATTCATCAATGATTGTATTTACATCATACAATTTAACAGATTCAAAATATTTTTCTATTGAATTATTGCTAAAGATTGTTATTTCTTTAATAACCCTGTCGTTTACAATCTTTCTTTCTTCTACTACTCTTAAATTATCAATAATTTTTTCTGATTGTGGTACTAAATTTTTCTCTAAATAATATTTATTAAAATAATCCATTACATAATAACCATTTCCTTTGATAAATTTTACAGCTCTTCTTACGAAACTGAAATTTTCATCATCACTTTCAAAGTAACCAAAGCTTGTGAATAAATTCAGAATCAAATCAAATTCTGTCTTAAAGCAAATTTCTCTGATATCTGCTTGAATCAAATTTAATTTCACATTTTGAGCGATGGAATTCTCATAAGCTTTTGCCAATAAATTTTTGCTTAAGTCGAAGCCAAAAACTTTATAACCTTTGAGCGAAAGATAAATTGCATGTCTCCCATAACCGCATGCTGCATCAAGAACTTTTGATGATACTGGCAGATTAGTTACAGATAAAATTAACTCAGATAGTTTTTTTGCATCTGAGTCATCACGATGATTATATACATGAAGGTAGTTAGGAGATTCGAACCAGTCTTTGTACCAATTTTGCATCACAATGTTATTCTTCCGCTAAAAGCTCTTCCAATTGTTGCAGGGTCAGCAAATTCAAGGTCACCACCAATTGGCAAACCACGAGCAATTCTTGATACTTTAATTGGATATTGCTTTAATAATTTTATTAAATACAACGATGTTGTATCACCTTCGGTATCAGGATTAAGTGCAAGTATAACTTCATTAATCCCGCCTTTCTCAATTCTTGAAATAAGTTCTTGAATATGAAGTTGTTCAGCTGTAACATGAGCAAGCGGATTTAATACGCCTCCAAGCACATGGTATAATCCATTGTATTCATTAGTTTTCTCAATTGCAATTACATCACTTGCTTCTTCAACTACACATATTGTTGAATGGTCTCTTTTGGGACTTAAGCATATATCACATTTTTCACCAACAGAGAGATTAAAACATTCTGAACAAAATCGAATTTTTGTTTTTAAATCTGATAATGCTTGAATAAGCGCATTTACACTGCTCTCATCACTTTTCAAAATATAAAGTGCTAATCTTTGAGCTGTTTTCTTCCCGATAGATGGAAGTTTGCTCAGTTCATCAATTGCTTTTTGTAATGGTTCTGCTATTAACAATTTTAAAATCCAGGTATGTTGAATCCAGGCGGCAGCATTCCTTTTGTTATATTTCCAATTTCTTCTTCTGCTAATTTATTAGCAGATTGCAAAGCTTTATTTACTGCGGCTACAATAAGGTCTTCTATCATTTCCTTATCACCGCTTTTAATAATTTCATCATCTATTGTAATTGAAATAATTTCTTTTTTACCATTTGCAACAACTTTTACCATTCCACCGCCACTTTCTTCAGTTACAGTTTTATTTTCCAGTTCAGCCTGAACTTTTGCCATCTCTTCCTGCATTTTTTGAATCTGCTTTAACATTCCCTGCATATTAAAATTCATTTATCCTCCTTTAAATAAATTATTTTTTTTGATTGCATCACAAAATTACCAAAAAAAATATTCACAAGAAATTAAAGCAAGAAAATATTAGATTTGCAATCGTTATTCACAGATTAATGAGATTCATGATTTCTAAATACGGAATTAATACCTTTATAATTCTTGCTGCTTTTTCACTAATTTTAATTGCTGCATCTTTTTTTATAAGCAATAACTGGGTGAAATACACATTATTATTTGCAGGTATCATCTTTTTACTTTTTAACATCAATTTTTTTAGAGACCCTGAACGAAATACACCTGAAGGTGAAAATATAATTGTTTCAACAGCAGATGGAGAAATAATTAGCATAAAAGAAGTTTTTGAAAAAAGATTTTTAAATGAAAATGCAGTTCAAGTATCAATATTTATGTCCCCTCTAAATGTGCATGTCAATCGAATTCCAATAAGCGGCACAATAGATTATTTGAATCATATCAAAGGCGATTATTTAGTTGCATTTCATGAAAAATCAGATTTGAGAAATGAGAGAACTGAAATTGGAATTACAAGCAAATTCGGTAAAGTGTTATTTACACAAATAGCTGGTTTCATTGCACGAAGAATTGTTTTTGATTTAAGACTTGGAGACACAGTTAAAACAGGTCAAAGATTTGGAATGATTAAATTTGGAAGTCGTTCTGACATAATTGTTCCAAAAAACTGGAATATTAAAGTAAAAGTTGGAGATAAAGTAAAAGCCGGTGAAACAATAATTTTTGAGCATATAAATGAATAAACTATTAACAAAATCATTAATTGCTAATTTTATTACATCATTAAATATTTTCTGCGGATTTATTTCAATTATTTATGCTGCTCAAGAGAATTTTAAGATGGCAGCAATCTTTATAATTATCGCTGCTATCTTTGATACTATGGATGGATTGATAGCAAGACTTTTAAATACTTCAAGCCGTTTTGGAGTAGAACTGGATTCTCTTTCTGATGTTGTAAGTTTTGGAGTTGCTCCTTCTTTTCTTGTTTATAAAGCTTATGCCTATCAATATGATTATATTGGCATTATTATCAGTTCATTTTTATTAATTGCTGGTGCTCTTAGACTTGCAAGATTTAATATTTTAATTGAAGACTTGAAAACAAAAAGTGATTTTACCGGTCTTCCAATTCCACTTTCTGCTCTTACAATTTCCACTTTGATTTATTCATACTATCAAGATTCAAAAGTTGCAGAACCTTATAATAATTTTATATTTCCATTAGTAATTATTCTGTCGATTTTAATGGTAAGTAAAATTAAATATAGAGCATTGCCAAAACTTAGCAGCAAAAAATTTATAAAAAAATTATTAATATTTTTGATATTAATTATAATTTTACTTTCTGCAATTGTTACAAATGGTAAATTTCTTTTCTTTGTTTTTTTATCAGTTGTACTTTTTGGAATATTGAATCACATTTATTTATTATTCAAAAAGACTCAAATAAATTAATGGAGTTAAAAATTGTTCAAGGCAGTTGTTATTGTTAAAAGAAGACCAACAATACTTGACCCGCAAGGCAAAGCGGTAGAACAAGGAGCAAAATTGCTGGGATTTAATAATGTTAAAAACACAAGAATCGGTAAATACATTGAATTTTTTGTCGATACTGATGATAGAGAAGCTGCTGAAAAAGAAGTTCTTGAATACAGTCAAAAATTATTATCAAATCCAATAATGGAAGATTTCGAATACACTCTTGAAGAAGTAAAATGAAACCAAAATTCGGTATTATCGTTTTCCCTGGAGCCAATTGCGACCACGATGCCTATTACGCTACAAAAAAAGTTTTGGGTTATGATGCAGAATTTATATGGCATAAAGAAAGAGACCTAAAGAATTCTAATGTTATAATTCTTCCCGGTGGATTTTCTTACGGCGATTATTTACGAACCGGTGCAATTGCAAGATTTTCTCCTGTTATGGAAGAAGTAATAAAATTTGCAAATAAAGGTGGAATAGTAATTGGTATTTGCAATGGTTTCCAGATTCTTCTTGAAACAGGTTTATTGCCTGGTGCAATGCAGAAAAATCAATCTTTAAAATTTATCTGCAAAGATGTATACATTAAAATTGAGAACAAAGAAACAATTTTTACAAAATCAATAAAACAGGATGTTCTCAAAATTCCTATAGCTCACGGTGAAGGAAATTACTATGCAGATGAAGAAACTCTTAAAGAACTCGAAGAAAATAAACAAATTGTTTTTAAGTATTCATCAAAAGAAGGAAAAGTTTATAAAGAATTTAATCCTAATGGTTCACTTAAAAATATTGCAGGCATAGTAAATAAAAATGGAAATGTATTAGGTATGATGCCTCATCCAGAAAGAGCATGCGACCCATTACTGAGAAGAACTGATGGAGCATTAATCTTTAAATCAATCGCAGAAAATATATTTTATTAAAAAAATTTTTATAAATAGTAAATGGAGGTAATTATGTTTGGGAATTTAGGTGCATCAGAAATATTAATTATTGTGCTAGTAGTTTTGCTATTATTCGGTTCCAAAAAAATCCCTGAATTAGCTCAAGGAATTGGCAAAGGGATGAGAGAGTTCAAAAAAGCTTTGCGTGATGTTGAAGAAGATATAAAATCAATCGATAAAATTGATGACGATAAAAAAAATGAGGATAAATCTTGAAAGGTTATAAAAATCATTTTGAAAAAATTGAAAAAATAAAATCAGGTGAAATTTCTCTTCGTGAAAATGTAAATTACTTCTTAAAAAGAATAGAAGAGAATTCTAATCTCAACTGTTATAATTTTGTTTTCAAAGATTGTATTGAGCAAGCTGATATTATTGAAGAAAAAATTAAAAATGGTAAAGCAGGAAAACTCGCAGGAATGGTAATTGCGATTAAAGATGTTCTTGCTCTTAAAGATAAACCTATGACCTGCTCATCTAATATTCTTAAAAATTTTATATCAATTTATACTTCAACCGCAGTTCAAAAATTAATTAATGAAGATGCAATAATTATAGGTAAGACAAATTGCGATGAATTTGCTATGGGTTCATCAAATGAAAATTCTGCATTTGGTCCGGCCTTAAATCCACACGATACAACAAGAGTAACTGGGGGTTCAAGCGGAGGTTCTGCGGCTGCTGTTGCGGCAGATTTATGCGATGTTTCATTAGGAACAGATACCGGTGGTTCAATTCGTCAACCCGCAGCTTTTTGTGGAATATTTGGCTTAAAACCAACTTACGGCAGAGTTTCAAGATATGGTTTAACTGCCTTTGCATCATCTTTCGACACAATAGGACCATTTGCTAATTCTGTTGAAGATATTGCACTAGTTCTCGAAGTAATCTCAGGAAAAGATGAAAAGGATTCTACAAGTCAGGATACACCAGTCCCTGAATTTTCTAAAAATATTTTGACTGACAAAAAATTTAAGATTGGAATTCCAAAAGAATATTTTGGTGAAGGACTTGATAATGAAATTAAAGATGCTATTAATAATCAAATTGAAAAACTTAAAACTAATGGTCATCAAGTAATTGAAATTTCATTGCCACATACTGAATATGCAATTGCAACTTATTATATACTTACAACTGCAGAAGCCTCATCAAATCTGTCACGATATGAAGGAGCTCATTACGGGTTTCGAGCAGAACAATCAGGCGATTTAATTGATATGTATACAGAAACCAGAACTCAAGGTTTTGGCAAAGAAGTAAAAAGAAGAATTATGCTTGGGACATATGTATTATCTGCAGGTTATTACGATGCTTACTATCGCAAAGCACAAAAAGTAAGAAGATTATTAAAAAATGATTTTACTGAGGCTTTCAAAAATGTTGATGTAATATTAACTCCAACAACTCCAACTGTTGCTTTTAAAATTGGAGAAAAATCTTCAAACCCGCTTGAAATGTATTTGAGTGACATATATACAACCTCAGCAAATTTAGCTGGAATTCCCGGCATAAATATTCCAATAGCAAAAAATAAAGATGGACTGCCAATAGGAATGCAGCTTATGGCAAATCAATTTGATGAACTAAAGCTACTGCAACTATCAAAAGTAATTGAAAGTTCGAAATAAAAAAATTGAGGTATTATAAAAATAATTTTGGACAATGATTAAAAATTATTTCACATCAAAAATTGCTAAGTAAATATCTTTAATTGCTTAAAAATAATTTTTCAATTTTAACTCTGTGAAAATCTTTTAAAATCTGTGTTTTCAGTGTTCCATTTTTTAAACAGCACCTTTTAGACAATTCTATTTATTTAGGTTTCTCATTTAAAATAAAAAGTCCCGCAAAATTTAGCGGGACTTTCAGAAGGAGGGAAGTTATGATTAATACATATCACCCATTCCACCATGAGGCATAGCAGGTGTCTTTTCTTCTTCTTTCTTTTCATAAACAACAGCTTCAGTTGTAATTAAGAGTGAAGCAACCGAAGCAGCATTTTCAAGAGCAGTTCTTGTAACCTTAGTTGGGTCAATTACACCAGATTTCATTAAGTTTTCATAAGTTTCTGTTTGAGCATTAAATCCGAAATCATCCTTTCCTTCAAGAACTTTGTTAAGAACTACAGCACCTTCGAGGCCAGCATTAGCAGCAATTTGTTTTAATGGTTCTTCAAGAGCTTTCTGAACAATTTTAACACCGGTTAACTGGTCTTCATTTTCTACTTTGAGATTTTCTAAGGAAGCAATTGCTCTTACCAGAGCTACACCGCCGCCAGGAATAATTCCTTCTTCAACAGCAGCTCTTGTAGCATGAAGAGCATCTTCTACACGAGCTTTCTTTTCTTTCATTTCAACTTCTGTAGCAGCACCAATCTTCAATACAGCTACACCGCCAGAAAGTTTAGCAAGTCTTTCTTGTAATTTTTCTCTGTCATAATCAGAAGTTGTTTTTTCAATTTGAGCTTTTATTTCATTAATTCTCTTCTTGATTTCATCTGGTTTGCCGGCACCTTCTACAATTGTAGTATTATCTTTATCAACAGTAATCTTTTTAGCTCTACCTAAATATTCGAGAGTAGCATTTTCTAATTTAAAGCCTCTTTCTTCAGAAATTACAGTACCATCAGTTAAAATAGCAATATCTTCGAGCATTGCTTTTCTTCTGTCGCCAAAACCAGGAGCTTTAACAGCACATACTTTCAATGTACCACGTAATTTATTTACAACAAGAGTAGCAAGAGCTTCACCTTCGAGGTCTTCGGCAATAATTAATAAAGCACGGCCAGCTTGAGCAATCTTTTCAAGAATTGGAAGTAAATCTTTCATTGCAGAAATTTTCTTATCATGAATCAATATATATGCATCTTCAAGAACAGCTTCCATTGTTTCAGAATTTGTAACAAAGTAAGGTGAAATATAACCGCGGTCGAATTGCATACCTTCAACAACTTCGAGAGTAGTTTCAGCTGACTTGCTTTCTTCAACTGTGATAACACCATCTTTACCAACTTTTTCCATTGCATCGGCAATTAAATCACCAATAGCTTTATCATTATTAGCTGAGATTGCACCAACCTGAGCAATTTCTTCACGACCTCCAACTTCTTTGCTGATGGATTTTAAATATTCAACAACTTTAGCAACTGCAAGGTCAATTCCTCTTTTCAAATCCATTGGATTAGCACCAGCAGTAACATTTTTTAATCCTTCACGGAAAATTGCTTGAGCCAATACTGTAGCTGTTGTAGTACCATCACCTGCAACATCACTTGTCTTTGATGCAACTTCACGAACCATTTGTGCACCCATATTTTCAATTGGGTCTTCCAATTCAATTTCTTTTGCAACTGTAACGCCATCTTTTGTAACTGTAGGTGCACCAAATTTTTTATCTAAAATTACATTTCTTCCTTTTGGACCTAATGTAACTTTAACTGCATTAGCTAATTTATCAACACCAGCTTTTAATGCATTTCTTGCTTCCGAACTAAATTGAATTATTTTTGCTGCCATAGATTCCTCCTTTTTTTATTCTAAACTTTATTTGTTTATAATTCCGTAAATATCACTTTCTCTCATAATTAAATAATCTTCACCATCAATTTTAATTTCAGTGCCAGAATATTTACCATAGAGAACAGTGTCGCCTACTTTTACATGCATGCTAATTAATTTGCCATCTTCTGTAATTCTTCCTTCGCCTACTGCAACTACAGTTCCTTCAATTGGTTTTTCTTTTGCAGTATCAGGAAGAATAATCCCCCCTTTTGTTTTTTCTTCTGCTTCTTTTGGCTTTACTATAACTCTATCGGCCAAAGGTTTAATTTTGAATTCTGCCATAAGTTACCTCCTTTTATTTATTTTCGATTAGCACTCATTTTTAGCGAGTGCTAAAATATAATTTGAGTATGATTTTGTCAAGAGGAATTTTCAAAAAATATTCGAAATTCAGCTAAAAACAAAGGATTTTAAAATAAAATGAGGTGGTTAATATGAATTCAAATTGTAAACTTTTTTTACTCTATCAAATTTTCAGGAAATTATTAATTTTTAATTTTAATTACTAAAAAATTTTTATTCACCTAAAAAGGCTGTTTTATAAAAGGAAATTTATTGGGTTAATTAATGCTTAATGATTATTTGTCTTCTAATATTAACCAAGATAAATCTTACATTATAAATGATATTTCAATACCCAACTTAGAGTAAATATAATTCTGTCTAAAAAATTTTAACTGATGAGTTGCAAAGCTTTCATAAAAATTATTGTTATTTATACTTTCTTTTCGCCAACAACAATTTTAGAACCTTCAACACTTTTTACTATAATTGATGTATTATGAGTAATATAATCACCCTCAGTAACAACATCAATTCGTTTACCATCAATCAATGCTGTTCCTGATGGACGCAAATCTGTAAGTGCAATTCCCTCTTTCCCAATCAAATCAATAAATTTTTCTTTAATAGCATAACCAGATTTTTCTTTAACTTTTTCCTGTAAGATTAGTTTATTGAACATATTCGTCTTTGGCAAAAATTTTATTAATAATGCTATAACTATGGCAGTAGCAAAAAAAGTAAAAGCCAATTGAATAATTGCTAAGGATATTAAATTCATATCAACAATTGGGAAATCTGAAATCAAACCTAAAAATAATCCAGCAATCATTAAAGCAATTCCAATTATTCCAAATATTCCAAAACCGGGAATAACAAAAATTTCAATAAGCAATAAGATTAGACCAAGAACAAATATTATGATTTCAATTATAGATGCCAATTGTAATATATAACCTGAACCAAAAAATAATGCTAAACATATCAAGCCCAGTGTTCCTGGCAATCCCCAGCCAGGAGTTTTTATTTCAGTATAAAGACCAATTAAGCCAATCATAATTAAAAGTGAAGAGACAATTGGATTGGTAAGAAATCTCACAAAATCTTCTGCCCAGTTAGAGGTTACAGAAATTATTTCAGCATTTTTAAATCCAAAAGCATTTTTAAGTTCATCAATTGAAGTTACTACAGTATCGGCCATTTTAAATTTATAAGCTTCTTCAGAGGTTAATGTAATAAGTTTGGTGCTGTCATCCTGTAAATCTGGCACAACAATTTTTTCATCTACCATACCTTGAGCAATATCAGTTCTTCTTCCATTTTTTTCAGCAGTAGCTCGCATTTCAGAACGCATGTATGATTGATATTTTTCAGATTGTTTTTGTCCGGATTGGTCAACAACAGTTGTAGCCCCCATTGAGGCACCGGGAACCATAACAATTTTTTCACATGATAAAGCAATTAAAGCTCCAGCGGAGATTGCACGCTTATCAATAAATGCAATGGTTCTAATTTTGCTGTTAAGAATAGCATCTTTAATTTGCGTAGCAGCATCTACCCTGCCGCCAAAAGTATTAATTCTAAATATAACAGCAGAAGCAGAATTTTTTTCAGCTTCGTTTATTACTCTTTTTACATAAGGAGCCAAGCCAAGGTCAATATCACCTTCAATATTGCCATAATAAATTTTTTGTGCTGAAATATTTTCGATGATGGAAAAGATTGTTATCAGCAAAAATAATTTTTTCAAATTTCCCTCTTAAATTATTAATGAAATTTCTCGCAGATTGTCGCAGATTATGAAATAAATCTAATCATAATTAAATATCATTTTTTAATATGCTTAATTCTTTTTATTATCCATTCCCAATCAGGTTTATAATAATTAAAAAAAGAATGAAAATTATCTTTTATCCATTCATAATAATCATCTTCAACATACTTGCATAATGCTTCATTAAGTTCATCTATTGAAATATTTTCTGGAATTTCAATATTCTCTAACTCTTCTAATAAAAATTTTTTTATAACTTCTCTATCAAGCATTTTTATTTCTCCTTTTGCCATTTGGTCTTTCTATATGACCATTAATTTCATATTTATCATAAGTATCAAAAACATCTTTACAAAATTTTATCATTTTTTCATCCTTATTTTTAACAGCTTGTTTATAAATTTTTATAAAAAATTTTTTGCCTGCTTCGGTTTGTGAATAATTTTTCTTCATTAAATTATGCTCCATACATAAAGTTTGACCATTTTCTAAAGTATTCGTTCCACCTTTATCTTTTGGAATAATATGGTCTGCACAAATTTCAACTCCATCTTTAATACCTCTGCCGCAGACTACACATTTATATTTATCTCTCTTAAATATTTTTTTCTTTACAATCAGAGAAAAATCATATAGTTGATTTTCTTTTACAAAATTTGGGTCATATTTATATATCCCTTTTTTTACTTTAATAAGCTTACCTTCCTGAGAAAATTTACGAATCTGTCTCCATACATCACGAGGTTTTTTCCCATATAACTTTATATATTGTTCTTCTACCCAATCTACAACTGGTCCATGAGGTAAATCTTTATTGGGATGTTTTTCAAAATATTCCATCACTAAATCCCCAATACTTTTTTTACTCATTAGTTTATTTCTCCAGAATTGATTCAAGATTAAGTTGATAAATATTGGTTTCTTTCAGCAAGCGGCGTTTAGATAATTCACAATAATTTTTATCAATTTCAATTCCTATTCCTTTTCTGTTAGTTAAAGCACATGCAATTAATGTAGAACCGCTTCCCAGAAATGGATCGAGTATTGTATCTCCAACATATGTAAATAATTTTATACATCTTTTTGGAAGTTCAACTGGAAATGGGGCTGGATGACCAATTCGTTTTTTACTTTCACCCATAAAATTCCATACACCGTTAGTCCATTCTAAAAATTCTTTTTTAGTAATATCAGATTTTTTGCTTCCACTAATTTTCTTCCATTTCTTTTTATACAAAATTACAATCATTTCTACGGGTGCAATTACATAAGGTGCACTTGCCGATAACCATGAGCCCCACGCTGTTCTTCTTGAAATATTTTGTTCGTTCCAAATTATTGTAGAATGGTATTGAAAACCTATCTTCTTTGCAATTGTAACTATATCTGCATAAACGCTTTGCTGTCCCCCCTTATTTTTATCTAATGGAATATTCAAGCAAAATCTGCCATCATTTTTCAATACTTTATAAGCTTTTTCAAGCCATTTATTTGTGAATTCAAGATAAGTATGATAATCCTTATCATCAGAATAAGAATTATATTTTATGTCAACATTATAAGGCGGGGATGTAACTACTAAATCAATTGACTCTTCTGAAATTACTTTCGTTGTTAAAAAATCATCGTTATAAATTTCCACATCATCAATTTTATAAAATAGTTTACTTTTCATGCTAATCCTTATAAGAATAGTCACAATAAAATTATTTAACTTATGAAAGAAAGTAAATAAAAAGATTGGAAGATAATAAAAAAATCTTCCTTGCTTGCCCCTCTGAATGTTTATCAAAAAAATTATGTAAATGTTTTATAAAAAATTGTGCCCCCATTTATTTTATCTTTTAATTTCATTTATCAATAAACGCATAATTCATCATTTTATAAACCAGTTTTGCAGCCACAAAATTTGATGATGGATGATATTTTGTTGGAGCTAATTCTACTACATCAAAACCAACAATATTTTTTTCAGTTCCAACGGATTTAAGTAAATTCATTGTTTCATCCCAGAATAATCCGCCTGGTTCCGGTGTGCCTGTTGCCGGAAGTAATGAGGGGTCTAAACCATCAACATCAAAAGTAATGTAAACATTTTCTGTTAAATTATTTACAATCAATTCATGCCAATTTTCTCCATACATTCCCATTTTAATTTCGCGTGCATAAAAAGTTTTTATTCCTTTTTTTTGTTTTAATTCAACTTCGTCAATACATTGAGCACGAATTCCAACCTGAACTATGTTAGAATTAAATTCAGCAACTCTTGCCATAACGCTTGCATGTGAATATTTTGAACCTTCATAGCTATCGCGTAAATCTGAATGTGCATCTATTTGCAAGATTGAGAGATTTGGAAATCTTTCATTAAATGCCATTATTGGGGCAGCAGAAAGTGAGTGTTCGCCTCCAAGTGTTACTACAAATTTTCCTTCGTCAATGTGTTTTGCTACCTCTTTATGAATTTTTTGTAATGCTTTTTCAATTGATAATTTCTGAAGATTCATTGGCTCAAGTGTGCAAATTCCTTTTTCAAAACATAACTCTCTTTTTTGTTCTTCATCATAAAATTCAACATAATGAGAAGCCTTTAAAATTTCTTCAGGCCCTTTGCTTGTTCCTTTTCCATAGCTAACTGTTTTTTCAAGAGGTGCAGAGAGAACTACAATTTGAGAATTTTTATAATTAGAATATTTTTTTTCAATGCCAAGAAAATTTTGTTTTATTCCAAGTTCTTTCATGTTACTCCTAATTAATTTTTTTCGACTGTCTTAATCAAAAACATTTTTAAAATATTTTTACGATTAAGACAGTCTTATTATTAAATTAATCTTTGAGAATTGTAACAATAGCAGAGCGGTCAAATTTCATTTTCACATTATTGCCGACATCAATCAAAACCGTCTTTTCATCAAGTTGAGCTACGGTTCCATAAAGTCCGCTACTTAAAATTACTTTGTCGCCTTTTTGAACTGAAGCCAAAAGTTTTTCTCTTTCTTTTGCTCTTTTTTGTTGTGGACGAATAATCATAAAATAAAAGATAAAGAAAATAGCACCAAACATTATTAAGGTGCTAATTAGACTTCCCGCTCCACCTCCCTGTCCATTTGGTGGAGGTGCCATTGCTAATAATAAATCCATTTTTTTACTCCTCTTTTAATTGAACATTGATTGAAATTATTTTTGATATTTCATTTTTCCATTCTATAAATGTACCTTCTTTTATCTTTTCCCGAGCAGTTCTAACAAGATTTAGATAAAAAGTTAAATTATGAATAGTTGCTAACTCCAAAGCTAAGATTTCTTTTGCATTAAATAAATGCCGCAGGTAAGCTCTTGAAAAATTTTTACATGTATAACAATTGCACTCAGGGTCAAGGGGACTAAAGTCATCTTTATATGCTGCATTGCGCATTGAAACAATTCCCTGCGATGTAAATAGATAAGCATTTCTTGCATTTCTTGTCGGCATAACACAATCAAACATATCAATTCCTCTTGCAATTGCTTCGAGTATATTTTCTGGTCTACCTACGCCCATTAAATATCTTGGTTTATTTTCAGGAAGAAAATCTGTTGTAAAATCCACAATATCATACATTACTTCAGTTGGTTCTCCTACTGCTAAACCGCCAATGGCATAACCATCGAATTCAAGTTTAGTCAAATCTTTTGCCGAGCTTTCACGCAAATCTTTATAAACACTTCCCTGAACAATTCCAAACAAATATTGTTCATATCCATAAAGAGAATAAGTTAATTCAAATGCTTCTTTATTTAGAATTGCCCACTCAGAAGTAAGTTCTTTAGATTTTTTTGCATATTCATAGTCACATGGATAAGGAGTGCATTCATCAAGAGGCATCATTATATCCGAACCAATGCTTCTTTGAATTTCTATAACTTTCTTTGGAGTGAAAAAATGAATTGAGCCATCGAGATGAGAACGAAATTCGACACCATCATTTTTAAGTTTTCTTAACTCAGATAAACTGTAAATCTGAAAACCACCGCTGTCTGTAAGAATTGGCAAATCCCAATTCATAAATTTATGAAGTCCACCTGCAGTTTCTATGATTTGTGTCCCGGGTCTCAAATATAAATGATAAGTATTTGATAGAATAATTTCTGCTTTAACTTCTTCTTTCAAAATTCTTTGAGTAATTGCCTTAACAGCCCCTTGAGTTCCAACAGGCATAAATATCGGTGTTTCAACAATGCCGTGTGATGTATAGAATTCACCGACTCTTGCTTTTGAATATTTGTCTGTGTGCTTAATCTTAAAATTTAACAATCCTTTTCTGCAATTTTTGTTTTCAAAGATAATGATTTTTTAATTCAACTTAATGTAAGGTATGACATTATGATTTTATTATTCTCTCGTTTCGAGTTCTACAATTATTTTAAGTAAATCAATTTTTGTTTTGCTCGACTTTAAAATCAAAATTGAAAAGTGGTCTATTTTAAATGATTCTCCTTTGAGTGGAATTCTTCCCAATTTTGTTGTGATATATCCTGCAATTGTTTCATACTCTCCTTCTTCAATTCCAAAATTATGTTCTTCATTTAGATAATCAATTTCAACTTTGCCGCTAAGAATATATGTATTGTTGTTTATCTTTTTAACAATTTTTTCTTCTACATCGTATTCATCTCTTATTTCTCCAAATAATTCTTCAATTAAATCTTCCATAGTTACTATACCAGCAGTGCCCCCAAATTCATCAACTACTACAGCAATAGAAAAGTGTTTATCTAAAAATTCATTCAGCATTTCAAGACTTTTTTTAGTCTCTGGCACAAATACAACTTCTCTAACTACTGATTCAAGACTTTCAGGCATCTTGAAAAAATCTTTAATTAAGACCATTCCTTTTATGTTATCAAGATTTTCTTCGTATACAATTAATTTTGAATAACCAGATTCAATAAATTTATCAAGAACTTCATCAACACTGCTTTTTATATCAACTCCCACAATATCAGTTCGTGGTGTCATAGCTTCATAAACTTTTTGTTCTTTTATTTCAATTATTTTGTAAATGATATCCGATTGTTCTTCGTCAATTTTTTTTGCCTGTGTACTTTCTTCAATTAAATCTTGAATATCTTCTCTATCAACAACATTTAGAATTCCTTCCTCTTCCATTCTATTCATGCGATTAATTACAGAAGAAATATTGCTGGTAATTTTTGATAAGGGATATATTATTAAAGAAAGAATTCTTAATGGAACTGCTGAAATCAAAATCAATAAATCAGCAATCTCAGTTCCGATGTATTTGGGCATCAGTTCACCAAATATCAAAAGTAAGGCAGTAGAAATTATAAGTATTTCAAACTCTTCAAGACCAAAATATGTAAGGAGATAAAAAGAAATTATTGAAGCAAAGGCAATATTGGTTACATTATTTGAAATTAAGATAGTAGAAAAAAAAGTATCAGGATTTTTCAGGAAATAATATGCATTCTTAGCATAAATATTTCCTTTCCTTGCACGAAGTTCAATTTTAATCTTATTGGCAACAATATAAGCTATCTCTGATGAAGAAAAGAATGCACTTAGAAAAAGTAAAATTATCAGTATGATTATATCGTTAATCATATTTCAAATAAATTATTGATAATGTAAAAATAATATAGAGAATTAAATTAAAAATCATTGGTTTATCTTTAAGCAATAAATCAATTATATTTTCTCCTTTATTTTCCTTAAAAGCTAAATACATATACCTGAAAATTCCTAAAAGAACAAAGATTGTTGTATAAATTAATTTTTCTGTTCCAAATTCTAAAACAGCTCTTGCTGATACTGTATATAATGCATAAGATATTACAACTCCAGATGCAGTAATTGAAACCATCTGGTCAATAAAATTAAGAGAGTATTTATCGAGAACTTCTCTTTGTTCATTTATTTTTTGATAACTCACAAATTCAACTCTTCTTTTCATAATTGCTAAAAACAATGATAGAAATAAAGTTGTCAATATCAGCCAGTTAGAAATATAAACAGATATTATCAAGCCTCCACCAATAACTCTAAGCATAAAACCTGCGGAAATACAGAACACATCAATTATTACCAAGTTTTTCCATCGAATTGAATAAAAGATATTAATCAGGATATAAACTAAAATTACAGCCACAAATTCATTCCGTATAAAGAAACAGAGCAGCAATGTTATGAGAGAAAAAATAATTAAAATAAATTTTGCTTCAGAAGCAGTAATCAAGTCAGCAGCCAATGGTCGATTTTTCTTTATCGGGTGAATTCTATCTCTTGGAATGTCCATCAAATCATTAAAAATATAAACCAAACTTGATGCAAATGAAAATGTTATGAAAGCAACTATAACTTTGGAGAAATAATCATAATCAAATAAATGTTTAGAAAATACGAGAGGGACAAAAACAAAAATATTTTTAAGCCAGCTTGTTATGCGTATTAACTTCAGATACAAATTAATTTTCTTCAAAGAAAATTTCATATTTATGTTCTGCCAAACCGTTTGTCAAATTCTTCAATTGGAATTTTAATAATAATTGGTCTGCCATGTGGACAAACATAAGGCATAGAAGTAGCAAATAGTTTATCAACAAGAATTCTCATTTCTCTTTCATTTAATTTATCGCCTGCTTTTATAGCAGCTTTGCATGAAAAAGATTTTGCAAGATTATCTTTTACATCTAATCTTTTTTCCTGTTGATTTTTTCTATATTCATGAAGAATATCAAGAAGAGTATCAACTTCGTGTTCGGCTTTTAAATCTGGTGGTATTCCCACAATTTCAATTACATTTTTTGATTTGAATTTTATAACAAAGCCAAGATTTGTCAAATATGGTTCTAAATCTTTTGCAAGTTGATAATCTGCCGGGTCTAATTGAACGGATTGAGGGAAAAGCAATTGTTGTGAAAAAGGAATATTTGCATCAAATGACTGCAATGCTTGTTCATATAAAATTCTTTCATGTGCTACATGAGCATCAATAATCATCAATCCGCTTTTAATTTGAGAAAGAATATATTTGTTATGAAGCATCACAATAAAAGGAGTATCTGCTTCAGAACTGTTCAATGAATCATATTGATGTGCTATTTCAATTTGTTTAGAATCGAAAGGGTGTTCAACTTCAACTGGAGAAGCAGCAGATTTTATATCACTGTTCAAATCTCCGAACAAACGTTCAATGTCTTCCTCATTAAAAATTGGTGCTCTTTTTATTCCATCGGCTTTATCAAATTGTCTACTAAATGGCCTATCGCTAAAATCTTCTTTTTCAATTGATTTAAAATTCTGGAATCGAAGTGATGTATCAATTGAACTGCCTCCAAGTTCGATATTGGGGACAAGGTCATAACTTCCTAATGTTTTTTTAATCACTGCATGAACAAAAGAATAAATTTCTTTTTCATCGTCAAATTTAACTTCCAGTTTTGATGGATGAACATTAACATCAACTTTATGAGGGTCGATAGTCATAAACAAAACAAAAAATGGATAATCCCCTTTTTCAAGTATGTTTTCATAAGCAGTGTAAACTGCGTGATTGATTATTTTATTTGTGACATATCTTTTATTCAAATAGAAATATTGTTCGCCTTTGCTTTTTTGCAAATAAGCAGGTTTTGTAATGAAGCCGGTTAAACTTATATAATCTGTAATTTCTTTTACTTCGAGAACTGCATCAATTATATTTTCAGCAAAAACATTTTTCATTCTATCATATATTGAACCTGAAGAGAAATCAAAAATCAAGTCATCATCATTATAAAATTTGAAACTAATTTCAGGATGACTCAATGCAGCTCTTTTGAATGCATCTATAATATGTTTTAATTCAGTTGCATTACTTTTTAGGAAATTTCTTCTTGCAGGAACATTGTAAAATAAATTTTTTACTGAAACAGAAGTCCCAACTGCAAACGAATCTTTTTCAACTGCTAATTGTCCATCACTTTCTATTTTGATTATTGTGCCTAATTCATCTTCTTTTCTTCTTGTTTTCAATTCAAACTGGCTTACTGCTGCAATAGAAGCAAGTGCTTCTCCACGAAATCCAAAAGTTGTAATTGATTCTAAATCTTCTATGGAAGCAATTTTACTTGTTGCATGTCTTTGCACACAAAGAATTGCATCTTCTTCTGACATACCGGTTCCATCATCAACAACCTGAATTAATGATTTACCTGCATTCTTAATAATAACATCAATATTTTTTGCTTCTGCATCAATTGAATTTTCTAAAAGTTCTTTAACTACAGATTCAGGCCGATTAACAACTTCGCCCGCTGCAATTTTATTTGCAACATTTTCAGGTAATATTTTGATTTTATTTGTCACTATTTTCTCACACTTTTATCAATTTGTTATTCTAATATAATGATGAACTGTAAAATCAGTAAACTCTTTTACTGAATTTAATTTCCACTTATTAAGTTCAATTTCCGGGAAATATACATCGCCATCAACAATAAATTTCATCATAGATAAAATAATTTCATCTGCAAATGAAATTGACTGCTTAAATATACTTCCGCCGCCAATAATAAAAACTTTGTCAAACTTCCCATCACAATAATTAATTGCATTTGAAAGTGAGTCAAATGCTAAAATATCAGGATATTCTTGAACATTATGTGTAATTACAATATTAATTCTATCTTCTAATGGTTTACCAATTGACTGCCAAGTTTTTCTTCCCATTATTACAGGAAAACCTATAGTTGTTTTACGGAAATGAGTTATTTCTTCTTTATTATGCCACGGTATTGTTCCATTCTTACCAATAACAAAATTTTCTGAAACTGCAGCAATAATTATCTTTTTCATTTCTTAAATATTTTTATTTATGCTTATTAATTTATAAATAAAGATTAACATTTATTCTAAAGTGTTCTCATTTTTTCAAATATAGGATTATTTCTATTCTTCAATTAATGTAGTTTAATTCTATAATTATGTGAAAGAAAATTTTTGACAAATGATGAAGGATTAATAAATATTTTAACGGGAAGTTTTTTATTGATTAAAAAAGTTTTTTAATTCACATCAAGTTAAAGTTTTGCACATTAAAAAATTTTACCAGGGTTTCTCTAATCCCAATCGAGTTATTTTTTCTTCGAATTCAATTCTTTCTCTATTACGAACAATGCGATTTTCAATTTTATTCAGCCAGCCTAATTCTTCTGCTATTTTGAGTGCTTCATCAGTATTATTTCTAATTAATGCATTTATAATTTTTATCTCAAAAGCTGAAAAAGTAATAGAATTTATCTGATAATCAAGGAAAGCTTCCCATGTTAGTGGACACCACTTTGCGACTATTTCATTCCCTATTACATTTGCATAAGAGCGAATTTCATACTGTGCATGACTATCCATTCTTAGAGATAGAAAATGTAAAAGATTGTGCAAATCAATTTTCCAGTATGCTTCAGTATAAGTTGAAAGAGGCAAATCTTTGCGAGCTTGTTCACGAGCGACACCAAGTTCCAATCGTTCTTTATAAATTTCTCTCGCAAAATTTTGAAGTTCTTCTTCTCTTTGAGAAAGTTTTTTCCCAACAGATTCTTCTAAAAATCCATTACTGCCCTGTTTATTATCTTTTGCCTGAAGCCGCCACTGGTCTGGCGCAGTTTTTTGAGTTGCATCTATTGCAATAGAATATCTTGTAGAGTATTCATTCACATTTGCAGTTCTATGACGAATCCATTGCCGCCATGTATCCATTGGCACACGAATATGAAATTTTATTTCACACATTTCAAATGGAGTTGTATGCCTGTTACGCATCAGATAACGAATTAATCCTCTGTCTTCACTTACTTTTTTTGTTCCTTTCCCATAAGAAACACGAGCAGCTTGAACAATGGACTCATCAGAACCCATATAATCAATCACCCGAACAAATCCATCATCAAGCACAGGAAATTTTTTACCTAAAATTTCATCAAGTGCAGGCACTCTTACTTTTTCTATTTTTTCAAATTCATTTTGCATTGTTTCCATTTTAAGAGTTCGTCTCAATTAATTTCAAAATAAATTTACTTATTTGTTTGCTTGCAAGTTCAATTCCTTTATCAATATTTGCTATAGATTCTTCGGTTGAATCAAAGTATTCTGCAAGTTCGATAACATGAATATTTTCATCATCTGGCAAGATGCCTTCAGCTTCTCCGCACACTATGTAAACAGGAATATTTTTCTTGGCAAATTTATTTGCAATAATCATTGAACCTTTATTCATCATGCTTTGAAAATCAAATTTTCCTTCACCTGTAATTACAAGATTATAATCAGAATTTTCAGAATTAATTCCAAGATAATTTTCTATAAAATCCGAAGCAAATTTTTCATCAGAATTAAAAAATATTTTGAATCCAGCTGCTAATCCTCCGCCTGCTCCACTAAGTTTTGAAATAAATCCTTCTTCTAATTCAAGTTCTCTTAAAATATTTTCAAATCCATTTTCAAGATGAATAACATCATCTTCACTTGCACCTTTTTGATGTGCAAAAGCTTTACATGCTCCTTTTTCTCCTAGCAAAGGATTTTCAACATCAATTACAGTTTCTAATTTAAATGGAAGTATTACTTCTGGAACAACTATTTTTTCTACCAGTTCAAAATTTTTCGGTAGAACATCAAGTTTTTTATCTTCTTTGTCATATAATTCCAATCCAAATGTTTCCATCATTCCAAGTCCCAAATCATTAGTTCCTGTTCCACCAATTCCAACTATCACATGTTCAACATTTAGTAATCCATTTTCTATTCCATCGAGAATCTGTATAAAAAGTTCTCCCATACCTTTTGAAGAAAGTTCCATCGGATTGCGTTTATCTTCGGGAATTTTTTTTAATCCCAAAACTTCTGCTGATTCAATAAATAGAATTTTTTTTGATTCCCAGTAACCTACAGGACATAAAAATTTTTCATCACTAAAAGGATAAGAAATTTCGAAATGAAGTTTTTCTAAATCGAAATGATATTTACAAACTTCCAGAAATCCATCTCCACCATCAGAAATTGGTTTATAATCAAATTTGATTTTTGATTTTATTTTTTGAAGATGTTTATCAAATGCAGTTTCAAACAATGTTACAAGTTCAACTGAATCAGCACATTCTTTAAAACTGTTTGGAGCAACAAGAACTTTTATTTGATTATTCATTTTTTTTACTGATTATTTTATTAAATGCATCAATTAAATTTTTTTTTGTTTGTAGTAAATCCTGTGATATTACTTTAACTTCTCCGAGAACAGGGATAAAATTTGTATCTCCATTCCATCTTGGCACAATATGGAAATGAATATGTTCATCAATGCCTGCACCAGCTGCTTTTCCAAGATTAGCACCAAAGTTATAACCATGAGGCTGCATTGTGTAATCCAATGCTTCTAGAGATAATTTGACAATTTGCATAACTTCATTCATTTCTTCTGAAGTCAACTGATTAAAAGAAGAAATGTGGCGGTGTGGAATTACCATTAAATGGCCGCTATTGTATGGATACAGATTCAACATCACATAACATAATTTTCCTTCATAGACTTTTAGACACTTATCATCATTAATATTTTCATTGACTGCATTACAAAAGATGCATTCATTATTATCTTTTTTTCGAATGAATGATTCTATGTATTGAGAACGCCAAGGTGACCAGAGTCTTTTCATTTTTCTCCTACAAATAAAAAAGGCGGAAATAATTCCGCCTCAAAATTAAATAGAAATAAATTATTCTGCTTCTTCTTCTTTTTGTTTTTGATATTCTTCAATAATTTTTGCTTCAATTTCTTTTGGAACTTCTTCGTAATGAGAAAAGCTCATCGTGAACATTCCTCTTCCAGAAGTTAAGCTTCTTAGTTGTGTAGAATATTTATGTAATTCTGCAAGAGGAATTTTTGCTTTAATAATTTGAAATGGGCTTTCCGAATCCATACCTTGAATTTTACCTCGTCTGCTTGATATATCGCCCATAACATCGCCCATAAATTCTTCTGGAATTTTTACTGTTACATCATAAATTGGTTCAAGAATAACAGGTTTTGCTTCGAGGAATCCCTTTTTGAATGCCTGTGAAGCTGCAATTTTGAATGAAACTTCATCTGAGTCAACAGGATGATAAGTTCCATCAAAAAGAGTAACCTTAACATCAACTACTTTACTTCCGGTTAGAATTCCCTTAGCCATTATTTCTCTTAAACCTTTTTCAACTGCAGGGACAAATCTACCCGGAACAACACCTCCAACAATTGCATCAACAAATTCGAATCCAGCACCTCTTGGAAGCGGTTCTAACTTTAAATGAACATGACCATATTGACCACGTCCACCAGACTGCTTTTTATGCTTATATTCTGCATCTTCACATACACCTTTAATTGTTTCCCGATAAGGAATTTCTTGGAAGCGGTTCTAACTTTAAATGAACATGACCATATTGACCACGTCCACCAGACTGCTTTTTATGCTTATATTCTGCATCTTCACATACACCTTTAATTGTTTCCCGATAAGGAATTTTTGGTTCAACTAAATCAACATCCACACCGTATCGGTCTTTTAATAATTTAATTGCAAGATTTAATTGAAGTTCCCCTTGTCCAGAAATTACTGTTTGAGATATTTCAGGGTCATATTTAGCTGTAAGTGTTGGTTCTTCTTCGTGAGCTGTATGTAGTGCTGCAGAAATTTTATCTTCGTCACCTTTTGCTTTTGGTTTAACAGCAAAACGAATAACAGGTTCTGGATAAACAATTTCAGGAAGAACAACAGTAAAGTTTTTAGAACAAAGTGTATCGCCAGTGTGACTATCTTTTAATTTCACAACCGCACCAATATCTCCTGCTGAAAGTTTACTCACTTCTGTTCTATTTCTGCCATTAAGAATAAACAACTGACCTAATCTTTCAACTTTATCTTTGTGTGTATTAATCAAATCAATTCCAGGTGTTAGAGTGCCTGAATAAACCTTAAAAATAGAAAGCTCGCCAACATGCTGTTCAGAAAGTGATTTGAAAATAAATAAAACTGGCTCTCCGTTCGGGTCACAATTTATTTTTACTTTTGTGCCGCCTTCTTTCATTAAAGCTTCTATTGGTTCTCTTTCATTCGGGGCTGGGAAATAATTAACAATGAAATCCAGGAATGTATTTGCTCCAACTCCTTTTGTTGCTGCAAATGGAAATACAGGAATAAATCCTCGATTAATTATTGCAGCTTTCAGACCCTTTCTTAAATCATCTTCACTGAGTGTTCCTTCCTCAAAAAATTTGTTCATTAATTCTTCATCAGATTCAGCAACTTTCTCAATTAATTCTTCTCTAAGTTTTTCAGCTTTCTCTTTCAAATCTGCAGGGACATCTGATTCACTAATTTTTTTAGTGCCTGCAGCATCATAAGTAATCATTTTCATTTTAGTTAAATCAATAATGGAATTAAAATTAATTCCTTCTTTTACAGGAAAAGCAACTACAGTAACATCAGGACTCAATCTGTTCTTTGCCATCTGAACAGTATCAAAAAATTTAGAATGTTCATTATCAACTTTATTAATAATAATAGCTGCAGGAAGATTATATTTTTTGACATAATCCCAAGTTAATTCTGTACCTACTTCTATTCCTTCGGCACTTTTAATAACAGAAACTGCTACATCAGATACATATAAACTGGCTATAACCTGTCCAATAAAATCAGGGAATCCTGGAGTATCAATTAAATTGATTTTTGTATTATTCCATTCCATATTAAGTGCGGAAGCTGCAATTGAAATTTGTCTTTCAATTTCATTCTGGTTAAAGTCGGAAGTTGTGTTTCCTTCTTCAATTTTACCGATTCTATTAATTTGTCCTGTTGTAAACAACAACAGTTCCGAAATAGAAGTTTTACCGCTTCCGCCGTGACCTATTAATGCTAAGTTTCTAATAGCTTCTGGATTGAACTCTTTCAAGACTGTATCTCCTTACTTTAGAACTATAATTTATTTTTTCTTAAATGTTTGCCAAAATGCAGATATGCCTTTTACAAAAGCACGTAGATTTTTGATTAAATCCTTTGCAGGATTATCATCACTTTGAAATGTCTTCAGCGAAGTGAAGTTCGCAATTTTTTCTTTAACTTTTTTTATAGAACTATCAACTTCGTCCCAATAATTTTCAATACCATTTACTACTTTCGAAGCTCGATTGGAAACATCATTCAAATTATCCAATATAGGTAAAGCTTTTTCAACAAGATTATGAACATCTCTTCTTATTGCTTCTGCTTCCCGTAATAAAGTTTTAAGAGTATAAATTAAATAAATACAAAGACCTGAAGCAGCAAGAATTAGAATTGCCAAAAGAATATCAATAAAAGTAGTCATCTATCAAGCTTCTTTTTCAGTTTTATATGCTTCTACACCAGCTTTGATTGCAGATTTAAGCCTATCTCCTTCCTTTTCAACTTTTTCTTTTGTTGATTGAACTGCACTTCCAGCTTTATCTTTTGCCTCGCTTAAAATTTTTTCTGCTTCACTTAAAAGAGCATCTACTTTTTCTTTAGCTTCTGCAACCAATCGCTCAGATTTTTTTTTACCTTCGTTAATTAATTGATTAGCTTTTTCTTTTGCAGTTGATAAATAATTCTCTGCATCTTCCATAAAATCCTGAGATTTTTTCTTAATATCTTCTCTCAGTTCTTTGCCAGATTTTGGTGCAAAAAGTAATGCAATGATTGAACCAACTGCAGCTCCAGTTAAAAATCCAATTAATAATCCTTTTCCCATTCCATTATCTTCATTAGCCATTGTAACCTCCGTTTTCTAAGTTTTATGTGCTGCCAAAATAATAAGCATAGCCTCTAAAATCAAGCTTTGGAAAATGTAACTACTGCATTTCTTTATTTCTGATTATTAATTCCAGGTTAATATTTCATACGATTAATTATTCTTTTATTAAATTAGCAAAAAACATTTTGAACAAATAGAATAAAGATAGAAAAAATCATTATGCGTTACTTAATTACTGGCGGAGCTGGCTTTCTTGGAATTAATTTAATAAGATTTTTATTGAACAATAATGAAAATGATATTACCTCAATTGACATTTCTGAATTCAATTATGATGATGTAAAATCAAAAATCAAAATAATTAAAGGAGATATTAGAAATTATAGTTTGATAAATGAAGTTATGAAAGATGTGGATATTATAATCCATACAGCTGCTGCACTGCCTCTCTACAGCAGAGATGAAATTTTTTCAATTGATGTTGATGGAACAAAAAATTTGCTTTACTATGCCGAAAAGTATAAAGTCAAAAAATTTATTCACATATCATCAACTGCTGTTTATGGAATTCCCAACCATCATCCAATTTATGAAGAAGATAAACTCTCAGGAGTTGGAGATTATGGGAAAGCCAAAATTGAAGCTGAAAATATTTGTTTAGAATTTCGAAGAAAGGGAATGTGCATACCGATATTAAGACCAAAAACTTTTATTGGTCCTGAACGACTTGGTGTGTTTGCTCTTTTATACGAATGGGCAAGCGAAGGGAAAAATTTTCCTATTATTGGCAATGGAGCAAATAAATATCAATTACTCGATGTAGAAGATTTATGCAATGCTATATATAAATGCTGTTTGCTTCCTGAAAAAATTGTAAATGACACTTTCAATATTGGTGCAAAAAAATTTCAAACAATAAAAGAAGATTTTCAGGCTGTTCTTGATTATGCTAATTTTGGCAAAAAGATTGTTACACTTCCTGTTTCACCCGCAGTCTTCTTGCTTAGAATTTTTGAAAAATTAAATATTTCACCACTATACAAATGGATTTATGAAACCATAAATTGTGATTCATATGTATCTATAGAAAAAGCAGAAAAAATTTTAGGATTTCAACCAAAATATTCTAATAAAGATGCTCTCATTAGAAATTATCAATGGTATTTGAACAACATAGAAATCATAAAAAATAAAAAAGGTATAAATCATACAAGTGCATGGGAAGAAGGAATATTAAAATTCGCAAAATATTTTTTTTAGAAGAGCATTGTCCGCTCGTATTATTGTTACTGGAATAATTATATTTGCATTCAAAGATTAATTAATAAAGGGAAAAAATATGGCAACAAAGAAAGATTATCTTCAAAAAATAATTAAGCATATAGACATAAAGGAACACAATGTTGTTAAACTGGTTGATGCAATGGAGCATATGGCTTTCAGTGCAAGGGATTTAAATCGTGCAGCAAGAATTTATGATATGATGTTAAGAGACAACAACTGCACAGTTATTCTCACGCTTGCCGGAAGTCTTTTTAGTGCTGGATTAAAAAAAGTGGTTTACGATTTAGTATCAAATAATATGGTTGATGTTATTGTTTCTACCGGTGCAATTATGGTAGACCAGGATTTCTTCGAAGCACTTGGTTTCAAGCATTATATTGGAAGCCCTTTTGTAGATGATAATGAACTCAGAGAGTTACATATTGATAGAATTTACGATACTTTTATTGATGAAGATGAATTAAGAATTTGCGATGAAACAACTGCTAAAATATTCGATAGTCTTGAACCTAAACCATATTCATCAAGAGAATTATTGTGGCATTTTGGGAAATACCTTGATGAAAATGGAGGTCCAAAAGTTGATGATTCTGTTATTTATGCTGCATACAAAAATAATGTGCCAATATTTGTCCCTGCCTTTTCTGATTGTTCAGCAGGATTTGGAATTGTAATGCATCAGCATAACAATCCAGAAAAGCATGTTTCTTTTGATTCAGGAAAAGATTTTTATGAATTGACACAAATAAAACTAAACAGCAAAGAAACTGGAATATTTATGATTGGCGGTGGCGTTCCAAAAAATTTCACTCAGGATATAGTTGTAGCTGCTGATATCTTAAAAGAAAATGCACCAATGCATAAATATGCCATTCAGATTACTGTAGCTGATGTTCGGGATGGTGCACTTTCAAGTTCAACATTAAAAGAAGCAAGTTCATGGGGCAAAGTTGAAACTACTTATGAACAAATGGTTTACTCAGAAGCTACATTGGCAATGCCACTCATTGCTGGATATGCATATCATAAAGGTGCATGGAAGAACAGAGCAAAAAGAGAACTTCAAAAATTATTTTTACAAAAAGAAGTAATTGTAAAATAACAAAGAGGCTGTCTAAAAAGTAATTTAAAGGATAAATCAAATTTTCAGTTTTATTTCTTCAAAAAAATTTTACTTTTTAGACAGCCATATTTTTAATTAAAAACCTAATCTCTCCATATCAGCAACAAGAGATTTTACTGCATTAACAGAATTATTTAGCAATGCAGTTTCTTCTTCATTCAACGATAATTCAATTACTTTCTCTACACCATTTTTTCCTAAAACTGCAGGAACTCCAACATAGTAACCTTTAATTCCATATTCTCCATTTAAGTAAGCACAGGTTGGCAATACTCTGTTTTCATTATTCAAAATTGATTTTGCCATTGCAATTGCGGCAGCAGCAGGTGAATAAAATGCAGAACCAGTTTTAAGTAATTTAACTATTTCACCTCCTGCCATTTTGGTTCTTTGCACAATTGCGTCCATAACTTCTTTTGCTTTTTGATCATCATTATACTTTCTTTCGAGCAATTCCATTACTGGGATTCCATTAACATTTGCATGTCTAACAAGAGGAACCATAGTATCACCATGACCACCAAGCACAATTGCATTAACATTTTTAACCGATACTCCTAACTCCCATGCAATAAAAGTAGCAAATCGTGACGAATCAAGTACACCAGATTGCCCCATGACACGATAAGTAGGAAATCCGCTAATTTTCTGAAATAGTGTAACCATTGCATCAAGTGGATTTGAAATAACAATAACAATAGAATTTGGGGCATAAGTTTTAACATTCTCTGCAACAGTTTTCATGATGTTTGCATTGGTAACAAGTAAATCGTCTCTGCTCATTCCGGGCTTGCGTGGTAATCCAGCTGTAATAATAGTCAGGTCGGCACCTTCGATATCTTTATAATCATTAGTCCCTTTAACAGAAACATCAAATAAATCAACACCTGCAGCTTCTGCAATATCAAGAGCTTTTCCCTGCGGCAAATCTTCAACAATATCATAAAGAATTACATCACCCAATTCTTTTTGTGCAATAAGTTGAGTTAAAACGCCGCCAATTTGCCCCCCTCCAATTAGAGCAATTTTTTTTCTTGTCATAGTTAACCTCATATTTTATAATTAGATTTTCAGATAAAATATATGGAAATAAATTAGAATTTCACAATAAATAATTTTATGCAGAATGAATTTATTTCAATGTCAAAACTAAAACTGTTTCTGTTCCCTCTTCAGAAAAATGATAATACAAATCATCAAGGAAAGATTTCATGATGTGAATACCTCGTCCACTATCTTTAAGTATATTTTCATCTTTGGTTGGATCTGGAACTGAATTTAAATCAAATCCTTTTCCCTCATCTTTAATTCTGATTACCATCTTTGAATCATTAACATCAATTCTAATTTTTATTTTTTTATTTGGGTCACACTTATTTCCATGAATAATGCTGTTTGAAAGTGCTTCCGAAAATGACAAAGAGAGATTGTTAAATTTGTCTGGATTCATACCTGACTTTTTTGCTATATCAATAACAAATTCATCAAGTGTTGGAACTATTTCAGGATTACTTTCAACTTCTTTGTAATATGTTTTAATTGACAATCGAATATCTCCTAATCTTTGGCAAAAATATAATGAGTTATCAATTATATCAAACTATTAAAAATTGTATGACAATCTCATATTAAAATTTGCATTCTCTCTTTTGTTTTGATTTTCTGTTCTAATAAATTCATACCAGCCATACAATCGAAAGTTAATATCTCCTGATACATCATAATTAATTTCTAAAACCGGTCCTATGCTAAGGTAATCAGATAATTTATTTTTCTCCATTCCCTTTTTGAAATTATAAGTAGATAAAGAAAAATATCTTAAACCTGGTCCCACATTCAAGCTGAAATAATTAAAAACTATTTTCGGTTCAATATATTGTTCACTTAAATAACGCAACGGTTTGCTTGTAAAATTTGACCATTGAAAATCTCCCTGTTCTGATAATTTGATATAACCATTTATCATAAAAAATAAATTTTTCTTTATCATTATCGAAGAAGAATCGCGATATATAAACTGTCTGAATGAATAACTTTTGTAATTCGGATTTAATTTTTCATAATCAAATACAGTATAATTGGCAGAAACTTCAGCACTATTTGATGTAACAAAATTTCTGAACTTAATTATCCCTCCCGAAGAAAATCTGATTATTCTTTGAACATTATTATTTGAACTTCGCTCGGAAAATATATAAACAATTTTGTTTAAGCTGCCTTCAAGATTCATAAAAGCTCTGAAATAAGAACTAAATTTTTTTTCGTATAAGATTCTGCCCATACTAAGCAATTCATCTCTATCATCATAATTATCTTGACTTGGTGTATCATACTTTAATTTTCGGTGAAAAAGACTAAAAGTTAATCTGTCGCTACTGGTAATTTCAAAATTCGAATTTAGAGCTAAGTTAACAGTTTGAGAGATATTATTTTTTAATGATTCCGATTTTTCTCTTTCATTAAAAATAATTTCGCTAATGCCCTCAATTTTTCGGGGCTGATGTTTTTCTTCTCTTTCTGACATCGCAAATTTTAGAGATAAATTTAGATTATCAATTTTGTATTCAGCCGATGAAATTAAATCGAGTCTTAATTCTTTTATCTTAGAATCAAAAGAACTGCTCGAAATGTTTTTCAAACTAATGTATCTCGTGTTTCTTTCAATATTCCTCAAATATATTCTTCCTTGTATGTCAATGTTCAAATTAGAATTTTGCGGATTAATTTTGATTCTATCCTGCATCAGATAATTAGTTTCTTCACGGCTTTGAATATTATTAATTATATTAAATTCTGCTGCAGTAATTTCATCAGCAGTGAAATAAAAATCTTTTCTTTGATTTGAAAGATATAATGAAATAGTGTTATTAAAGCCTTCATCAAATTTATTGTCAAGATCAATGCTAAGATATCGCAATAAATTTTTTCTTGGCGAAATGTCTTCACTTTGATATTTCAAAAAAGAATTAATATTAAAATCTCCAACAAGAAAATTATTTAATAAAAATTCAGAGCCATAAATAAATCCTTTATCTTCCTCCCCGATTTGATTATTTGAAGAAATGCCAAAAAAAGGAGCCGCTTCAAACTTTTCAATTGGTTTATATTTTAGAAATAATGAAGTGTTGAGCAAAGAAGTTTTATTTATTGAAACTTGGCGATTGTCTGAATAAAGATTATTTTTTATAAAAAAACCTGCAGAAAAATTTTCTGTAAAATTGTATTGAGTTAATAATCTAAGCAGCTGTTCATCTTTTATATTTTTTAAGACAGTAGAAATAATTGTTGAATTAAAATTTTCATTCAATCCAATAAAATATTTTGAGCCTCTTAAAAAGTATTTTAGTTGAGTATTAAATGAATATGTGTTAAGCTGTTTATCAACATTATTATTCAATAACTTAATTAAATAATTTGAAGCAGATAATTCCGAGCTGTCTCTTTCAACTTGAGATAAAGCAGTAATATTAATAAATAAAAAAATTATGAGCAGTTTAATAGAGAAAGTTAAATTATTTTTTTCTGATGATTTAAAATTCATCAAAGTTCATCAAAATTATTTTGGGATAAAAGTAAAAGAAAAAGTCTCGCTGCTGCTATTTGGTTCATCTTTTTGTGTAAAAGTTAATATTCTCCAGTAATATGTATTGTATGGTTCTAAATAAATATTTGGAAGATTAATTGTAATTAAAGTATCAGTTTTATCTGAACTGAAATCATATTCATAAATGATTCCATAAACAGGATTTCGCTGAATGACTAATTTGTAATCAGCAGCCATTGAAACAGCTCTGAATTTAAACTCGCCTGTGAAATTTACAACAGAATTGTTCAAAGGGAAAATTAAAACTGGCTTGTTCAATATAATATCAGAAACAGAATATGATGGTTCACTTTTAAGTCCACCTTTATCAACAGCAATTATTGAATAAGAATATTTTTGAAGCAATTTCAATTCTTTTTTATCTATATAATAATTATTTGATGAAGTGTCAATCAGGTTAGAGGGAATTATGTTCACAGTATTTCCTGTATCTCTATAAATTTCGTAGTAGTGAATGTCATTATCAATAGATGGGCTCCAGTTTAACAAAATATATTTTTCATCATCAATATTTCTTGCATGAATTTTTACATACTGTGGTCTTAAAGGTTTGTAAATATTTTTTGGTTGGGCAGAAACAATCTGGCTGAATTTACTTTCCCTGTGAAATTTATCTACAGCATTAATTTTGTAATAATAAATTGAATCATAATCGAGATTCACATCAATAAAATAATTATTTGTAGTTAATTGAATAAAAACAAAATGGAGAGTATCGTTTTTGCTTCTAAATATTGAATATCCATAAATATCCGGTTCATTATTTGGCTGCCAGGATAATCCCACTTGTCCATCAAATGCAGCATAAACCACTAGATTAACTGGAGCAGCAGGCGGTAATCCATCGTCTGATAATTCTGTAATTTCATTGCGCGAACAACTTATTAATACAAGAAACAAGAAAAACAAAAAAATATTTTTAAAGCTTAACACTTTCTCCTCTTTCTGGTATCAAAATGGAATTAAATCCAATTGATTGAAGGTTCGATTTGAAAATTAATTGTTGTTCTTTTTCGCCATGAACAAGGAAAATATTTTGCATTCTGCTTTTATCGAACTTTGAACAATAATCAATCAACTCTTTTGAATCAGCATGAGCACTGTATGAATCCATGACTATCACTTCAGCATTAAGTTTGTATTCATCACCAAAAATTTTTATCACTTCTTTTCTTTCAACAATTTTTCGACCAAGTGTATTTTCTGCCATAAAACCTACAATCAAAATTATATTGTTTGGATTCTCAACATTATTTGCAAGATGATGAAGAATTCTTCCCGATTCACACATTCCCGAACTTGATATGATTATGCAAGGTCCATTAATACTATTTAGCTTTTTTGACTCTTCAACTTCCGATATATATTTGAGTTTATTAAATCCAAAAGGGTCTTCTTTTTTCAAAATAAATTCACTTATTTCGAAATCAAAACATTCTGTGTGCATACGATATACATTAGTTGCATTAACAGATAATGGACTATCGACATACACAGGTATTTCTGGAGCTTTGTTGTTTTCAAAAATTTTGTGAATTGAATAAACAAGTTCCTGAGTTCTTCCAACACTAAATGCTGGAATTAGAATTTTACCTTTCCGTTCATAAGCTTTCTGAATTATTAATGCTAAATCATCTTCTGCATCTTTAATATCTTTATGAAATTTTCCGCCATATGTGCTTTCGCAGATAAAAAAATCAACATCTGGAATTTTTTCAGGGTCTCTTAATATTGGCATATTCATTCTTCCTAAATCTCCAGAAAATCCAAGATTAATTATTGTTCCATTTTCATTTATTTTAAGAAATACAACTGAAGAACCGAGAATATGTCCTGCATCAAAAAATGTTAAGTTAATTCCCGGATAAATTTCAAATTCACGGTGATAATTTAGTCCAACAAAATGTTTTAATGTATTTAATGCATCTTCCTGAGTATAAAGAGGTTCGAATAAATTTTGTCCTTTCTTCTTTCTTTTCTTATTAACGAACTCAACATCTTTAACCTGAATATGTGCGCTATCTTGCAGCATAATTGAAGCTAAATCTCTTGTTGCAAATGTTGAAAAAATTTTCCCATCAAAACCTTTTTTAATTAGAGAAGGCAAATTACCTGAATGGTCAATATGAGCATGCGAAAGAATTACAAAATCAATTTCTCTTGGATCGAAAAATTCAAAATTTCTGTTAAGTTCAAAAGCTTCTTTTCTTTTACCCTGAAACAAGCCGCAATCAAGTAAAAATTTTTTTCCATTAGCTTTAATTAAATGCATTGAACCTGTTACAGTTTGAGCTGCACCAATAAACTGGATTTCCATAATATTCTCCGAATAATTATTGAGGAAATATTTTTGAAAGGAATTTTATGTACGAATGATTTTATAATTTTTATAGCCATAGTAAATTTCTTTAGCTGCGGTTTTAATAACTGTAGCAGCCGGAACTGCCAGTAACATTCCAAATACTCCAAGTAATTTTCCACCAATTAGAACCAAAATAATTATAATCAGTGGATGCATATCTGTGCTTTTTGAAAATACTTTCGGCTGTATGTAGCCATTGTCAAATATATAAATTAAAGCAAACATGAGAACTATTTTGGGAAGCATAGAAAAATTTCCTAATTGAATTATGGAAATAATTATGGCAGGAATTCCACCAATTACAGGACCAAAGTAAGGAATTAAATGACCTACACCAGCTACAAATCCTATCGATGCAGAATTATCTATCCCAAGTATTGCTAATCCAATACCAGCCATAGTACCTACAATGGCAGCATCAAGAATCCAGCCTCGAACAAATCTTCCAAGTTGAATTGATATTTTTTTTACAACCCAGTAAGAAACTTCAAAATATTTGTTCGGCATAATATTAATAATGCCTTTGATAATTTTTTTATTATCCTTAAGCAAGAAAAATGTTATAAATGGAACAATCACCAAAAGAGCAAGAATTGAAAATATGCTGTATAAAATATTGCTTACATTATTTATCCACCCAAACAATAAATTCTGAAATTCAATCGAGATTCGATTAAGTATATTCTGTGTATTTAAAAATGGAAATAACCTTTTAACAAATAATTCTATGTTTTTGAAAATTGAAGATAAACTCTCGGGTGTAATTATCTGTGCAAGCGAATTCATTTGATTAAAAACTTTAGGCAGCAGATATGAAAAAATTAATAACAACAAAGCACCACATAAAAGAAATATTAGCAGAACGGATATCAATCTATTAAAGCCCTGCTTTTCAAGAAAATCTACTGCAGGATTTAAAATCATTGCTATCAATAATGAAACAATGAATATAGCAAGTATATCAGAAAAAATAACAGAAAGAAAAATGAAAAAAAGAAGAAAAGCTAAAATCCATAAATATTTTTTAATATCTGTTTGACTAACTTTTTGTTTCATAAACTTATTATGTTGATTAGCATAAAATTTATACAAATATAATCATAGATAAATTAAAATATCTGAAAAATGATTATCCAGCAAATTTTATCAAAAAAAGGTTATCAATTAACTTATATTTGTAATACTAAAAAATATTAATTAAGGAAAATTTTATGGCAGAAATTGAATTACTCAAACAAATCAGAGAAAAAGCATCTCAAAAGAAAAAAACCATTGTACTACCCGAATCGCACGATGAGAGAGTTTTACGTGCTGCAGAAATTTTAACAAAAGAAAATATTGCATCAATTATTACTCTTGGCAATGAAGAAAAAATTAGAACCGATGCAAAAAAACTAAATGTTGATTTACAAGGAATTAGAATTATTGACCCTGAAAAATCTGATAAGTTAAGCGATTTTGCTAATATCTTTTTTAATTTACGAAAACATAAGGGTGTAACAATTGAACAAGCAAGAGAAACAGTAAAAAGGGATATTTTCTTTGCAGGAATGATGGTTCGAGAAGGAATGGCTCATGGAAGTGTTTCAGGTTCTTATGCTACGACTGCAGATGTTACTCGTGCAGCAATTTTTTGTGTTGGATTAAAAGAAGGGATTTCCATTTTATCAAGTTTCTTTTTGATGGTTTATCCCGACAAAGTTTACAGTTTTGCAGATTGTGCAGTTAATCCAAATCCTGATGCAAGTCAATTGGCAGATATTGCAATTTCTACCGCTGATAATCACAAAAAATTAACCGGTGAAGAACCATACATTGCAATGTTATCCTTTTCTACAAAAGGAAGTGCAGAACATGAATTGGTTGATAAAGTGCGTCAAGCAACAAATTTTGTAAAGGAAAGAAGACCAGATTTAAATGTAGATGGTGAACTTCAATTTGATGCTGCTATTGTAGAATCAGTTGGAAAGAAAAAAGCTCCGGGCAGTCCTGTAGCAGGAAGAGCCAATGTTTTAATATTTCCAGATTTGAATTCAGGAAATATTGGTTATAAAATTGCACAAAGACTTGGCAAAGCTGAAGCAGTTGGACCAATTAATCAAGGATTAAAAAGACCATTCTTTGATTTATCCCGCGGCTGCAGTGTAGATGATATTGTTAATACAGCTGCAATTGCGTGTTTAATGGCTGAATAAAAATAAAATTAAATGAGCTAAAGAGTAAGAGAAAGAATTTTTTATTTTATTTCTACTCTTGCTCTTTGCTCTTTATTTATATTGTAAATTGCAGATAAAATTTTACTTACTATTTCATCTTATATGTTTTTATAAACTGTTTTTAATTTATTATTTATTAAAAAATTTCTTCAACCTTTCTTTTTCAGTTAAAATATTCCCAATGTTTTCATCAATTGCATACCATGCACCATTTATCAAATTTGTTTTGATTTTACCGCATAGATGAGGATTGCCTACAAAATGAGGTGTATCTAAAATACCAGTTTTAATTGCAGAAGCTAAAACCTTTGGATCACTCCAAGGATCATCACTCATATCCTGTCCAAATTTTTTAATTGCTTCCAATAAATCACGAGCTTCTTCTTTTAATTGATTTTTTCTGTTAATAATAATTTCATCACAATTTACATCGGGCAAGCCATTCAAAGTATTTTGAATTACTCCATGAACAATATTGCAGCTTTCAATTAATTCTTCTGGATAAACTGCGTGGTCGCCTTCACAGTAAGCAACTACATGGAGAATATGAGGTTTAAGTGAAAGACTGATTAAAGCAGAAGCAGCAAGTTGACCTTTTGCAATTTGTGGATTTGGAGAAAAATGAGCTATACCAGCACGCACTTCTCTATAGACTCTAAAATTCTCATCCTTTAATTCTTCAATCAATTCATTTTTTGCAATCATCTTTGCAATGTCCATTTGTGGAGATGTTCCAGGAGGAGTATTAAACATAAATTGAGCAACATAATCTTTTACTCCCATCTTTTTTGCATTATAAGCTGCTAAGAAAGCCATAGTCACAGCAAGCGAATCATGAGCATCACGCAAACTCCATTGATGTGATTCATTTACTTCAACTGGTATATTATGCTCAGCATACCATTTCATTGCTGATTGATTTTCCGCAATAGAAACTTCGAGTGGTCTTTTTGACCTTCCATCCATTACACTATACCATGTTAAAGGAATTGCAGCCCAGGCATTATTAATTGTTTCCACACTCATTTCTGCCCATTTAATCAAGTCATTAGTTCCACTGTAACAGCGCATCAATGGATAATTGCCGCACCTCGATGCTTCATATAAAGCTTTTAAATCTTCAGGTTTGCGCACTGGAACACCACCAGCACCATCAAGTTCTGGTTTCATTAATTCAGGATGAAAGAAAAATTCTTGAGCATTTTGATCTGTTCCGAGTGATATAACATCTAAAACCTGAGCTTCTGCAATTTTTTTTACTCCTTCAATTGTCTCTTTTAATGATGGTCTTCCAAAGTGATGTCTAATTATTGGGTAAGGATATTTAAGATTAATTCTTTCAATTAAAGTTTGTGGAAATATATCCTGCTGACTTTCTGTGTATGAACCTCTCAAATAAGCTTTTATTTCATCCAGACTCTCAGTGCCATCAAATACTTTATCAAAAATTTTTTTGTTTCTTGCAACTTTTGCAACAGAAGGGGTTCCACCAAAAATAAATTTTATGTTATGAAGAGATTTTTTATCAATTAATTCTTTCAAAGAATCAAAAAGATTTTCTGCGACTTCTGGAGTAAGACGATAACTTAATGCAACAATATCAGGAGAGTGTTTTTCAACTTCATTGGATAATCTTTCAATTGGCACAGCAGGACCAAGTGAAATAGTTTTGAATCCTTCAAACTCTGCCAATCTTAAAAAGTGATTCAATCCACCAATGTGAACGCAATTTCCTAAAGCACAACCGAGTATTAATTTTTTATTTTTCATTTTAATATCCCTTGTTTATTATTTCTCTCCGATTGCAAGTAACCGCAATTCTTTAAGTGACATATCTTGGATATTCAATCTTTCAACTGTTCTTCCTTCTTTCCAGTAATCTGTTTGTGTTAAAATTGATGCAAGGTGAATTATCGCATCAATAGTTGGAGTTTGCACACCAAATTTTTTACCGATTGACGAAATTGGAACTAAACTCATCGGAACATCTTCAGTTATGTATCTCATATTTAATCTGTTCGGTGCTTTAATTCCTCTATAACCCGGATTTGCTTTCATTGCATCATATAAATTTTCACCTACAGCATTGTAAGCAAGATAAAGCCATTCACGCGCTGTCATTGCTCTTATTCCAAGAGCTTCTGCAACTTTTACTCTTTCTTCATCAATTTTTTCCAGAACTTTTGTAACAGAAGGAGTTGCTCCTTCTACATAGAATTGAAATTCTGCATCGTCTTCAATCCAACCTGAATTTAATACACAAAGAGCTGGATGAAAAACTGCTCCAATGTTATCAAAACTTGTTTTGAAAATATTATCTCCGGGAACAAATTGAGGATAGGCAACACGAATCTTTTTTAATACTTCTGGAATTAAATGTGCACGTATTGATGCAAGAGGAATTGAATTTTTAATTCTGAAAATATGCACCTGACCGGGATTTACAGCTCTCGAAGCGTAAATAAAAGTTTGTGCTTCAGCAATTATAACATCAGCTTTTATATTCATCATGTTTAAAACCTGTTTGAATTCAAGAGCACCAAAAGTTCTTCCTGGATTTAAAATTACAATCTGACCATCCTTCAAATGAGGAGCAGAAATCTCTGCAATGTATCGATGAGCATTAGCAGGAACGACAACCATAATAATATCTACATCATCAATTGCTTCACCAATATCAGTTGTGGCTAAATTTACAACTCCAAATCCTTCCAGTCCAAAATCACTTTCGATACGAATTCCGCCGGTTGAATGAATTCCCCAAAGTCTTTCTTTTGAGCGATTAAATAAATTCACATGAAAACCCATAAATGCTAAATGTCCAGCCATTGCCAATCCGCCATGTCCTGCACCAATAACTGCAAATTTTGGTTTATAATTTTCATTTCCCATAAGTCCTCCTCCATCTTTCATATTTTTGAGATTAAGAGAATAATAGAATCGGTATGCTAATAATGAGTAAACACTACAATTAATAGCTAGTAATTATTTCTGCAATACTAATTTTGTTTTTATTTATAATAAATTTTTTTACCCAATTGCAACAAAATTAGTATATAATGAAGCTGAACCCACTAAGTTATTTTTCACCGTATAAAGTGATACTCATAATGCCAGAGTTGCTTTTTAAGTAATTAGATAAATCTTTTTCGGATAAGAATTTTTTTAAGAGTGATTCAGGAAGTAATATTCTTCTTTCTTTTTTGATAATAATGTTTTTAAAATTTTCTTCTAATATAATTTTAAGATATTCATCTTTTTGTAATGCGCCTGCAACGCAGCCAACATACAACTCAGCAGATTTTTTTAATTCCACTGGCAATTCTCCTTCTACAACAATATCTGATATACAAAAATGCCCGGTGGGTTTTAATACACGATAAATTTCTGAAAAAGCTTTCTTTTTGTCAGGAACAAGATTTAATACACAATTACTTATCACAACATCTATGCTTTCATTTTCAACAGGAAGGTTTTCAATTTCACCAAATCTAAATTCAACATTTTTATAACCAAGTTTTTCTTTATTTATGTTTGCTTTTTGAAGCATCTCTTCTGTCATATCAATTCCAATTACTTTCCCATTTTCTCCGACATATTTTCGAGCTATAAAAACATCATTCCCAGCACCGCAACCCAAATCAAGAACTACATCTCCCTGCTTTATATTTGCAAATTCTGTTGGCAAGCCGCATCCTAAACCCATGTCAGCTTCTTGAAAATAACCATCAATATTTTTGTATTCTTCTCCTATCATTGAACATTGAATATTCTCCATTGAATATTGACCATTTCTTGTTGTCTGTTGATTATTGAACATTGAATATTGATCATTGCATATTGCTTGTTGATTATTGATTATTGAATATTGATTATCTGATTGACAGCAAGAATTTTTTGGTCCACAGCATCCTTGATTTTTTGATTTTGCTATTTGACCATATTTTTCTTGAACGATTTTTTTAATCTCTTCATTCATAAAACTAACTTTCTCTTTTTTTAATAATTTCAAAAAGTAAAATGCCAGCAGCAACAGATACATTAAGTGAATTAATTTTCCCCTTCATTGGAATTTTTATTAAGAAATCACAATTATCTGCAACAAGTTTATGAATTCCTTTTTCTTCATTACCAACTACAAGTGCAATAGGCAATTTATAATCTATCTCTGTGTAATACTTTGATTTCTCCGATAAATATGAACCTACAATCCAGAAACCTTCATCTTTAAGAAGTTGAATTGTTCGGTTGAGATTTTGGACTTTAGAAATTTTAGCATGTAAAAGAGCACCGGCAGAAGATTTTTCCACAGTCTCATTTATTGGTGCAGTATTATTAGTTGTGATTATTAATCCATCAACTCCAGCACATTCAGCAGTTCGAATTATAGCACCAAGATTGTGAGTATCCTGAATGGAATCAAGAAGAAGTAGCAATGGATATTTAGATTTCTTTGATTGTTCTATTAATTCATCTATATCATAAAATTTGTAATTCCTTATTATTGCAGCTACTCCTTGAGTATTTTGACCTTGAAAAAGTTTGTCAAATTTTTCTTTTGATATCTGGGTTATTTTTATTCCATGACTTTTTGCCGCAGCATAAATTTGATTGATTATTTCACCATGCTGACCATAAGCAAGATAAATTACTTCAATATCAACATCAGAATTAATAGCCTCAAGAACAGGCTTGCGACCAAAAATTTTTTTCAATTATTACTCCGTAAATTAAAATGATTCTGGGAAAGTGAATTCTTCTTTTGCTACTTCAAATTTACAAAAGAAACGATTGTTTTTCTTTTTCGGAATGAATTCTTTAATTAACTTAATTTCTTTATTGAAAATATTAAAATGAAATTCGGCAGAATTGATTGCTCCATCTTGCTTTACTACATTAACTGTGTAATCCCCTGTTAATGTATCGAGTAGAATCTCTTTTCTTGCTGGAGCAATTTGCGGGACTGTATCCATTCTAACAATTAGACCTGTAATCACAAAATATAGAACATTTTTTTCGTGAATTGTTTCGACTGACACTTCATAAGTAAAATTAGTAAACTCTGCTTGTGTTTCAATTAAAAAGGCAGTGAATTGTTTTTTTAGTTTTGAATCATATTTAAAATATGCTTTGCAAATAAATTCAAGCTTGTCAGGTTTTTTTAATGGAACAGACGCAATAATAGCCTCAGGTTTTTTCTTCCTTGTCTTTGGAATTTTAGGAATCTCTTTTACTTTTCTTAGCGGCAATTATTTCTCCATTAAAATGGAAATTAATTTATTTATATCATCAACAGAAATATTTGTTTGTTCACCATTTGCCATATTTTTAAGCACAATATAACCATTTTGAAATTCTTCTCCACCTGCAATCAAAGTAAATCGAGAATTAAATTTGTTTGCCTCTCGCATCTGTGCTTTCAAACTTCTTTCAAGATAATCTAATTCTACCGATAAATTTTCTTCCCTTAATTTAACTGCTAAATTGAAAGCAAATTCAGAAAGATTTTTTTCAATTGTAACAATGTATAAATCTATTTTTTCTTCATTTGCATTTATTGTGTTTTCATTTTCACAAGCAAGCAAAATTCTTTCTATGCCGGCTGCAAATCCAACACCTGGTAAATCGGGTCCTTCAAGTTCTTTTGATAATCCATTATATCTTCCTCCACCACAAAGTGCGCTTTGAGCTCCCACACTCGAACTTATGATTTCAAATGTAGTATGAGTGTAATAATCAAGTCCCCGAACCAACTTTGCATCTATTTCAAATGGAACATGAGCATTAAGAAGTGCTCTTTTAACTTTTTCAAAATGTTCAAGACTTTCGTCATCAAGATATTCAATCAGCAAAGGTGCATTTGCCATTATTTTTTGATCTTGTTCTTCTTTGCTGTCAAATATCCTTAGTATGTTAGTTTCAAATCTTTTTTTGCTGTCGTTCGATAAATCATTATAGTAATTGTTAAGGTATTCTCTAAGAATTTTTTTATAATTTTCTCTTGATTGAGGAACCCCAAGTGAATTTATTTTTACGCTTAGATTTTTTAATCCAAGTTTTTTCAAAATATTGTATGCAATAATTATCATCTCTGCATCAAGCAAAGGATTATTGCTGCCAATTGCTTCGGCTCCAAATTGATGAAATTGACGCAATCTTCCTGCTTGAGGTCTTTCCTGCCGAAACATTGGTGATATATAAAAAAATTTGTTCAAGCTCTGCTTTTTGAAAAGTGAATGCTCAATCAATGCACGCACAACAGAAGCTGTCATCTCTGGTTTAAGTGTAATGCTTGTCCCGCTTCTATCGAAGAATGTATACATTTCCTTGCTTACAATATCAGTTGTCTCGCCAATTCCTCTTGCAAAAAGTTTTGTCTCTTCAAAAATTGGAGTGCGGATTTCTTTGTAATTATATTTTGTAAGAGTTGTAATTACAATCTCTTCTAAGTATCTCCACTTATAAATTTCATCTGGAAGAATATCTTTTGTTCCGGTTACAGCTTTAATCATCAGGCAGGGTTCCTAAACAATTAACTTATTTCAAAATATTGTTTCTCTTCATTTTCGAAGAGTTCATAAATTTCATCAGCTGTTTGAGCTTTGGCAAGGTTTTCTCTGAATTCATCTCTATTCATCATTCTTGAAATTCGGCTTAAAAGTTTAATATGCGGACCTACAAGATTTTCTCTTCCTACAAGAAGAAAAATTAAATTAACTGGTTGACCATCAAGTGCCTGAAAATCAACTGGTTCATCAAGTTTTCCAAACGCTGCTATTATTTCATTAACACTATTTGATTTTGCGTGTGGAATAGCAAACCCTTTTCCTACTCCAGTTGACATTATTTTTTCTCTTTCAATCACAGATTGCCGCATACCTTCTAAATCTATCACACGTTCATCATCCTTAAATAAATCTACAAGTTCATTAATTAAATCAAATTTTGTTTTCCCTTTCATTGAAGGAATAATTTTGTCCTTCTTAAGAATATCGCATATCTTCATAATTTTACCATTTTTTGATTTTACAAATGCAAATTTAAGAAAGCATACCCCCTTAAGCAATTAAATTAAAATTCTTATTTTCTTGCAGTGCGCTGATACAAAAAGTAATTTACACTACAAAAAAAATGTAAATGGAGTTCTTATGGACATTCAAAACAAAATTGTTTTGGTTTTAGGTGGATGGGGATTAGTGGGCAATGCAGTAATTAGAAAACTTATCCCCGAAAAGCCTAAGAAAATAATTGTAACATCTCTTAAAAAAGAAGAAGCTGAAGAAGAAGTTGAAAAATTGAAGAAAGAATTTCCAAATCTGCCGGAAGATTTTCTCGTTCCATGGTGGGGCAATATTTTCGTTCGATACGATTACAAAGATAGTGACAGAATGGAATTACTTGATAATCCTTCAACAAGAAAAATTATAATGCAAGATATTATGGAAGAATTAAATGATGAGATTCTGAAAAGTTCATCAATTTATCATCTGCTTATGGAATTCAAACCCGAAATTATTGTAGATTGTGTTAACTCTGCTACTGGAATTGCTTATCAGGATGTTTATTCTCGTTATTACAGAATTAAAAGACTGCTTGAACAAAAACCTTCTGCAGAAATCTTAGCTGAGGAAACAGAAAAAATATTTTGCACAGAATATGTTCCTCAATTAATCAGACATGTTCAAATTCTTTATAATTCTATGAACTTAGCAGGGACAAAAATTTATATTAAAATCGGAACAAGTGGTACCGGAGGAATGGGATTAAATATTCCCTATACACACAGTGAAGAAAAACCTTCTCGTGTTCTATTGAGCAAATCTGCAGTTGCTGGAGCTCATACTTTACTTCTTTTCTTGATGGGAAGAACTCCAGAAGGACCAATCACAAAAGAAATTAAACCAACTGCAGCAATTGCGTGGAAAAGAATTGATTATGGTGAAATCAAAAGACGAGGCAAACCAATAGAACTTCTAAATGTATCGATGGATGATGCTCTTCCTCTCAATGGGAAATTAAAATTAACTATGGATAAAAAATTTCAATCTACAGGCGACTATTTAAAATCTGTGTTCATTGACACCGGTGAAAATGGAACATTTTCATTAGGAGAATTTGAATCAATTACAACTCAGGGACAGATGGAATATGTAACTCCTGAGGAAATTGCTGATGATGTTATTTATGAAATTAAAGGTGGAAATACAGGTCACGATATTATTAATGCACTTGACCATGCAACATTAGAACCAACTTATCGTGCTGGATTCATGCAGCATTCTGCAATTGAAAAATTAAAAGAGCTTGAAAAAATTCATAATGTCAACAGTGTTGCTTTTGAGTTGCTTGGTCCACCACGCTTATCAAAACTTCTTCACGAAATTAATTTATTAAGACAAATCTGTGGCACAATGAAAAAAATTCTCGAAGAAACTCCAGAAAGTTTGTCACAAAAATCATATGAATACTTAAAGCAAAATTCAAAACTAAGAAACGAAATTATATCAATAGGAATTCCGATTTTAATGCCTGATGGCAAATCATTATTAAGAGGCAATGAAATTAAAATACCACCATATCGAGGAGAAAATGAGCTGGAAATAACACCTGAGAAAATTGATTTATGGGCTCACGATGGTTGGGTTGATTTAAGAAAAGAAAGCATGCAAATGTGGCAGCTCAGAATTAAAAAAATAATTGAGGAAGCAGAATCAATTCCTCCAGATGATACGAGTTCAATGTTTGTAAGAACAAAAAAATACTGGAATAATTTCGAACAAATTGATATTGGAAAAGTTGTAGGCTGGATTTTCAGCAAAGAAGAAAAAGGCGAAAGAATGAAAGCTTAATGACATCATCTGACTTTGCAGGATAAAAAGGAATCATTCAGATTTGAGCAAGAAGAAATTGAGTTTAGAGCTAATCAGCTTCTTGCTCAAAGTATTTTAAATTCAGCAAACAGATAAGCACTGGAATATATGAAGTTTATTTTTGTTTTTTGAAAATGGTTATTTGATAATTTTATTTATTCAATTATTCTCATAAGCATTCATTTTTTTTCAGCCTATTACACATTATATATTTTAGAACATTAACTGAAATTAAATAGATAGCAGCTGTTTATAGCTATTGAGAAAAATTTATTTATTTTTGTAAAGTTATTATAAACAACTTAGGATATTAAATGCCCGATTCAGACGAACCTGGCGCCAATAAAAGTAATTCATATAATTTAATGCATACCTACCCTTGGAAATGAGCCTCTGATTTTTCATTGGTTCATCTCCAAGAGGATTTTACTTAAGGAGGTGCCAATGAAAAATATTTTAACTTTTCTTTTGATACAAAAACTTTCTTTACTAAATTTTACAAATCTTCGACTGCCAATAATTTTGTCTTATTAATTTGCAGGAGATAAAATGACAAAATCTATCTTCTCAAAAATTTCTTCATCTACATTTACAAAAGAAGCCAAAGCACCTCATGCAATATCAGAGCACGAGAAATTGCTCATCGAAATTTGCCAATCAACTGTGCAAGAAGCAGTTACAAAATTAAAAACCTCATTTCAAGGATTAAGTAAAGAAGAAGCTGAACGAAGATTAGATGAATATGGAAGAAATGAACTTGCTCACACTAAAACAATTGGTTTTTGGGGAGATATTTTTAATCGAATGAAAAGCCCTCTTGTAATTCAGCTTTTGATTATAGCAATAGTTTCCGGCGTCATAGGTGAGATAAAATCTACATTCATCGTAAGCTGCATGGTACTTTTGAGTGTTGGATTATCTTATATTCTTGATAGAAGATCAAATAAAGCTGTTGAAGCATTAGGCAAAAGAGTTCAAACTCATGTGGTTACTTTGAGAGATGGAAAGGAAGTCGAAATCCCAATTTCAGAAATTGTTCCTGGTGATGTTGTCCTTCTTCAAGCTGGTTCAATAATACCAGCCGATTTAAGATTAATAAGTGCAAAAGATTTTTTTGTTAGCCAATCTGTTTTAACCGGCGAATCAATGCCCATTGAGAAAAAATCAGACCCACAACAAATTCAGGGTAATTATGTATTTGAACTTTTGAATGCATGCTTTCAAGGCAGCAATGTAATAAGCGGAAGTGCTCGTGGAGTTGTTGTTAATACAGGGACAAAAACTTATTTCGGTTCTATTTCAGAACGGTTAATTGAAAGACGTCCACAGACAAGTTTTGATAAAGGTGTTAAATCTTTTACTTATTTGATGATTCGTTTTATGATAATAATGGTTTTTACAGTCTTTATGATTGTCGGAATCACAAAAGGTAACTGGATTGAAGCATTGCTGTTTGGTCTTTCGATTGCTGTTGGATTAACACCAGAAATGCTTCCGATGATTATTACTGTTAATTTAGCTAAAGGTGCTTTAACTATGTCCAAAAAGAAAGTCATAGTAAAGCATTTAAGTTCTATCCAAAATTTTGGTGCCATTGACATCTTGTGCACAGATAAAACAGGAACATTAACTCAAGATAAAGTAGTTTTAGAAAAACATGTTGATATTACTGGCAAAGAAAGTCATGATGTTTTGCTTTATGCATACTTAAATAGTTTTTATCAAACAGGTTTAAGAAATTTAATCGACCGAGCAATAATTTCCCATATTGATTTAAATGTTGAGGCAAAATGTCAGCTTGTTGATGAACTTCCATTTGATTTCCAGAGAAGAAGAATGTCTGTTGTTGTTGAATATGAGGGAGACCATGTTTTGATTTGTAAAGGGGCTGTAGAAGAAATTTTTTCTGTCTGCAACAGGTATCAAGTTGATGATGAAATTTATCCTCTAATACCAATGCTGCAGAATGACCTTTATGAAGAGGTAGAAGATTTAAATAATGATGGTTATCGTGTTTTAGCAATCGCATATAAAGAATTTCCAAAAGAGAAAAAGACATTTACAATTGCTGATGAAAGTGATATGATTCTTCTTGGTTATATTGCCTTCTTTGACCCACCCAAAGAATCTGCTGCCGAAGCAATTGCAGCTTTGCACAATAACGGTATTGAAGTAAAAATTCTAACCGGCGATAATGCTTTAGTGACTAAAAAAGTTTGTAATGATGTTGGATTAAAAATTAGTAAAATCGTAACCGGTGATGAAATTGATAAGATGAGTCCTGAAGAATTCAAACGAGTAATTGAAGAAGCGAATGTTTTTGCAAAATTGACTCCTTCACAAAAAGAAAAAGTTATTTATGAATTAAGAGAATCTAAGCATGTAGTTGGTTATTTGGGAGACGGAATAAATGATGCACAATCACTTCGTGCTGCAGATGTTGGTATCTCTGTCGATAGTGCTGCTGATGTTGCTAAAGAATCTGCAGACATTGTTCTACTCGAAAAAAGTTTAATGGTTCTAGAAGAAGGAATTATTGAAGGCAGAAAAGTATTTGCAAATATTGTAAAATATATTAGAATGGGGGCAAGTTCTAATTTTGGAAATATGTTTAGTGTCCTCGGTGCAAGTTATTTATTACCATTTCTGCCAATGAAACCTGTTCAGATATTAACAAACAATCTTCTTTATGATTTTTCACAAACTGGAATTCCAACTGACAATGTTGACAAAGAATTGATTGAAAAGCCATTAAAATGGAATATTAATAACATAAAAAAATTTATGATTTTTATAGGTCCGATTAGTTCTATTTTCGATTACGCAACATTTGGATTGATGTGGTTTTTCTTTAATGCAAAAGATTATCTTAATCCTGCAACAACACTTCAACAAAAAAATTATTTAGAAAGTCTTTTTCAAACTGGCTGGTTTGTAGAATCATTATTAACTCAAACACTTATTGTACACATTATTCGCACAAAAAAAATTCCATTTTTCAAAAGCAGAGCCTCCTTACCAATGACATTAACAACAATTTTAATTATGGCTATTGGTGCCTGGCTTCCTTATTCTCCTTTTGCTGAATCTCTTGGATTAGTTGCATTACCAAGTGTTTATTGGTTTTGGATTGTTAGCTTTTTAATTTTTTACGGAATATTAACTCACTTTATAAAAACATGGTTCTTCAAAAAATTTGGAGATAATTAAAGATGGATACATTACTTGATGCACTACAAGAAGGAAGATTAATTGAGCTTCCTGATAATGATAAAAATCATGCCTTGCAATTTTTATCTCATATTTTGGAAGCAATTCCATCAGTCCCGAATAATACAGATGTAGCAGGATTAGTATTAAAAAGAGAAGAAAGTTTTAACACAGCTTTGGGAAAAGGATTTGCTGTCCCTCATGCACGTGTCCCTTTTGAAGGTGATTTATTATGCGCTGTTGGCTGGAGTCCTAATGGAATAAACTACGGAGCCTCGGATAATAATCCAGTTCATATAGTAATAATGTACCTTGTTCCAAGTAATCAAAGAAATCAATATTTAAAAGAGGTTTCCAACATCGCTAAAGCATTAACGGAATTGCATGACGAAAATAAATTAAAATCATTCAACGACTTAAACTCAGTAAGAAATTATTTACTAGATATGATTAGCACTGCAAAAAATGTTGTAGGACCAGAAGCACGTGCAAGAATGATTCAACTTGAAGTCAGAGAAAGTTTACAAAAACTACCACCACAAATTTTATCGAACTTAATCATAGAACCTATTACAATAATTAAGGATACAAATGGTAAAATGATTGTATTAACACAAAACAAAGAATTATTTGATACTGTTGAAAAATCTTTGACTAGTTTGGATAAACTTTTTATTAATGGAAATACTGAAATTCTTGATTGGAAGATTATTAAAAGATACTCTTTTGAATATATATCAAGCAGAGCTTTAATTGATTGCTTAGCTATAAAGATATTAAACAGATAATTTTAAAAATGTGAATTTCTGAGTAACACTTTTTAATAATTATATTAAAGTGATGATATTTATTTCCAAAAAGTCGAGTTAAATTTTTTTGCATTCAAGTACGGATCTCCATTAAATATAGCCGAAACAATTGCAACTGCATCAACTTTGTATTTTAAAAGTAAATGATAGCTATCTGAATTAATTCCACCTATGGCAACTATAGGAATCTTTAATTTCTTCTTTGCTGATTTGAAAAAATCTAATGAACTAATCCGTATTTCAGTTGGCTTTGTTGGTGAATTAAAAACAGCTCCAAAAGCAACATAAGTTGCCCCTAACTTTTCAAATGTGATTGCTCTTTCTAAACTGTTATAACATGAAATTCCAATAATCTTTTTCTTTAGAAGACTTTTGATTTTATTAAAACATTCAATTTCATTTGCACCTAAATCTTCTTTTCCTAAATGAACTCCATCAGCATCGCTTTCAAGTGCAACATACGGGTCATCATTAATTATTAATGGAATTTTGTATTTCTTAGTAATCTCTCTTAATCTTTTTGCTCGTTCGATTCTCTTTTCAAAAGAAAAATATTTATCCCTGAGCTGAATAATATTTACACCGCCTAAGATTGCTTTTTCCACCATTGTTTCTAAGCTAATGTCAGGAATTAGATTCTCATCTGTGATTGCATAAATACCTTTTATTTCTGCCATAACCACCCATGATTTAATGGACCAAAACCATTCCCAATTTGAATTTCATTTTGTAATGCATTTTGAATGTAAGCTCTTGCATTTTTAATTGACGAAAAAACATCAAAACCTTTTGCAATATATGCAGTAATTGCGGCAGAAAAAGTGCAGCCTATGCCATGAGTATTTTTTGTTTGAATAAAGGGATTTTCTAAATATTCGATTTTATCTTTTGAGTAAATTAAATCAACAACTGTATTATTAAAAGGCAAATGACCACCCTTGATTACAACGAATTTTGGACCAAGTTCATAAATTTTTTCTGCCGCAAGCATCATATTTTCACGCGAAGTAATTTTAATATCGGAAAGTATTTCAGCTTCAAAAATATTTGGAGTAATTATCAATGCTTCTGGTAGTATCTTTTGCTTAAAAATATTTATTGAATTTTCTTTTAATAAATTAGTTTCATCTTTGGCTTTTAATACTGGATCAACAATTAATTTATTGATATTGAATTCATGAATTGCAGATGCTACACTTTCAATTATATCTGAATTAGAAAGCATACCTGTTTTAGTAGCATCCACGCCAATATCTGAGATTATAGATTTAATTTGATTATAAACTAAGAACCCTGGCAAATCATAAACGGATTCTATCCCCTGCGTGTTTTGAACAGTAATGGAAGTGATAGCACTGGTACCATAAACATTTAATGCCATAAAAGTTTTCAAATCTGCTTGAATACCTGCACCAGCACTGCTATCACTTCCTGCAATTGTTAATACTTTTGGAATTGTTTTCACTTTTACTCTAATTAATTTTCATTTCAAAAGCTTTTGCTATTGCTTGCCAGAATGGGTCTACTCGTGGATGTTCTAATTGTTTAGTTTGATTGTTCTCAACAATCCATCTCCCTTTTTCTAAGGGGAGTATTTCACCAACCACAGCACAATTAATTCCTTTGTTATTTAATTCATTAATAAGCAAATCAACTTTGTGCGGCTTTACAGTAATTACTAAAGTCCCCTCACTAATTGAAATATATGGGTCCATATTAAATAGTTCACATACAGATTTAACTTCTGGCAGAACTGGAATTTTATCTTTATAAATAATAATGCCTTTATTACTTGCCTGAGCTACTTCATAAACACCGCCAATTACGCCGCATTCTGTGGCATCATGCATTGAGGTAATCCCTTCATCTCTTACTCCAATTTTAACAGCTGTCAGAGCATCATCTACTGTACTCATTTTATAAAATAAATTTTCAGCTTTAAAAGAAATTTCTTCACCTAAATTTTCTTTAATATAATTTTTGAAAGTATTAGCAAAAATTCCTACTGCTTCTATAGCTGCACCTTTAGTAATAACTACTAAATCACCAGCCTGTGCCATATTTGGTGTAAGGTATTTATCTTCTGGTCCAACTGCAATAAAGGTAGCACCACCAACCATTGGATAATCTGTGCCTGTATATCTTGCAGTATGACCTGTAATTACAGCTGTTCCATATTTCTCACATTCTTTATGAATTACATTCCATACTTTTTCAAATTCATTTTCAGTAATGCTCATAGGTAAATTGAAATCAAAAACTGCATAAGCCGGGGGAAATCCGCTTGTTGTGACATCACTTGCTAAAATATGCCAAGCAAACCAGGCAGCTTTTTCCCAGCCATATTGAGGAACAATATAAATTGGGTCTGTAGTAATTGCCATTACTGTTTCGTTTGATACTTTAACAATACCGATATCAATTCCATGATGAGGGGGAACCAATACATCATTTCTTTTTGCACCGAGTTGCGGATAAATATAATGATTAAAAAATTCTGGACTAATTTTACCAATAGCAGGAAATTCAGCTTTTTTCATAGTTATACCTCGACCAATTTATTTTTACGAATTGTATTTTCGACCAAATTCATTGGGCAGAAAGGGCCGCACATTGAACATGCCTCAGTTTTGCTTGCTCTTTTTTCGAAAATCTTTTTTGCTTCGTTGCCATATAAAGCTAATTCAAATTGTTTATCCCAATCCAATTTGTAACGAGCTTCGCTCATTTTTTTATTTCTTTCAATAGCATTTTTATTTCCACGAGCAATATCAGCAATATGAGCAGCAATTTTAAAAGCAATAACTCCATCTTTCACATCAGTTACTGTTGGGAGACCGACATGTTCTGCCGGGGTTATGTAGCATAACATATCAGCACCGTACCATCCAGCAAGTGCCCCGCCAATTGCACCTGCAATATGATCAAATCCTGCTGCTATATCAGTAGGCAGCATGCCAAGAATATAAAAAGGAGCATTTTTAGTAAGCTTTTTCTGAATTTGAACATTTGTTTGTATTTCATTAAGTGGAATGTGGCCTGGTCCTTCTACCATTGTTTGGACCCCGGCTTTTCGTGCTCTTTCGACTAATTCACCAATAATCATTAATTCCGAAATTTGTGCTCTATCTGTTGAATCATTCAAACTTCCTGGTCTTAATCCATCACCAAGAGACAATGTCATATCATATTCGCGTGCAATTTCAAGAAGCCTATCATAATATTTGTATAGAGGATTTTCTTCTTTGTTTTTAAGCATCCATGCAGCAATTAAACCGCCGCCTCGAGAAACAATTCCTGTAAGCCTATTTTCGTTCTGGTATCTTCGTAATGTTTCAAAAGTAATTCCACAATGCACTGTGATATAATCGACTCCCTGCTTGCCGTGCTCTTCAATAACTTCAAATAAATCTTCAGCTCTCATGTCATATATTGATGACCTTTTAGCAACTCTAAATTCAGCTTCATAAATTGGAACAGTGCCCAATGGAACTTCACAAATATTTAAAATTTGTTGACGGATAAATTGTAAATCGCCGCCAGTAGATAAATCCATTAAAGTATCTGTGCCATATTCAATTGCTATTTTTGCTTTTTCAATTTCTTCATCAATATTTATATAATCGTATGAAGTGCCAATATTGGTATTAATTTTTACAGAAAGGGATTCCCCTATACCTGTAAACTTTTTGAGATTGTTATGATTTATATTAGCGGGAATAACAACTTTCCCAGAGCTGACAAGTTCACGGATTTCTTCCGGATTTTTATTTTCATATTCGGCAACATACAACATGGCATCTGTTATTTTGCCGGCACGTGCAAAATCTAATTGAGTCATTTTAGCCTCCACCTTTTAGTTAAGTGAATTTATTTATACCGATGGAAGCTATGGGGCAGGATAATTTTGGCTTAAAGAAGGGAATTACTTTAATTACCTTCCCTACGCCGGTATTATCCGGATCAGGTTCAAAAGGCCGAAGTCGCATTCTAGACTTCCTCTCAGCCGGGTTGTCCCCAGCTTCCTCGGTAATTCTTTTAGAACTTTATATCAACAAACAAATTATTCTATTAATTCTGCGTAAATTAAAATTGACAATTGTAAATTAATTTTAATCATTCAATTATGCAAGATTACAAAAAAATCACTCTGATTTATCTTGTAAATTGAATCGATAAAAAATATTTAATGTGTAAAATAGAACTAACTAAAAAAATTCTCACTCTTTTCTTAATATAATAATTATTGCATTAATAGAAGTTTCTATTTAAATTGTTATTAGTATGTTCAATATTTTGCGGAGGGAATATGAGGTTCAATAAAATCATTCTAATAATTTTTTCTAATATTTTATTTATCACTAATTATGCACAAACGGGACTTGGCACATTAAAGTATGATGACTTCAAAACTCCGCAGTTCTGCGGGTCTGCATGCCATACAGATTTCTATCAGCAATGGAAACAAGCGATGATGTCGCAGGCATATACACACGAATGGGATGAAATAGAATATTTTAAGTTAGCTGTACCTCATGCCGAAAAAGATGAAAAGGTTGCAGAAGTAAAAGCTGGCTGTAATGGATGCCACTCCCCTATTGCATATGTAGCTGGAGATGTTCCGCCACCATTACCAAGTAAAAATTCAAGAGCGAATGAATCTGTATCCTGCGATGTATGTCATAGCATCGCTGGTTATGCTGGCGATACCCCATATAATTTTAATTACATAATGAAACCTGGCAGAACCAAATTTGCTTCTCGTAAACCGGAAGTTTTATCTCCTGCACATGAAATAGAAGTAAACCCGTTAATGAAGTCAGGAGATTTTTGTGGAATTTGTCATAATGAAAAATCTCCTTATGGTGTTTGGGTTAAATCAACTCATCTCGAATGGAAAGAAGGTCCTTATGCAAAAGAAGGAGTTCAATGCCAGGATTGCCACATGCCAAAAGCAGAATTTAAAACCGCTTCGATGGGCGCTAAGTATCCTGATGCAAGACTTCATTTATTTCACGGAGCTCATGACCCTGGAAAAGTTCGAGGTGTAATTGAATTAAGAATCAATCCTGATGTTAAAGAAGTAGAACCAGGCAGCGTTGTTAAATTTACTGTAGCTTTGTTCAATCAGAAAACTGGACATAAATTTCCTACTGGCTCAGTTGAAGATAGAATTGTATGGCTGCATGTAGAAGCAGTAGATTCAAAAGGAAATGTTTATCATATACCTGTAGATAAAAAAGGTTTTCAAGGAGAAGAATACACTATTGGGAGTGATGTTCTTGCTTATCAAGACATGGGAATTGCTCTTAATGACCCGAACTTCAAAGGAGTCCAGCGAGATGGGATTCCTATAGGTGATAGAATTTTTAGAATGCCATATTTTGATCCTCAAGGAAGAATGACAATCCAACAATGGAATACTGCATCTCTCGGTGTTGATTATAGAATTGGTCCCCGTGAAACTAAAATTGAAACCTTCACTTTCAAAGTTCCCAATAACATAGCACCGGGGAAATTAAAAGTTACAGCAACACTAAATTATCAACTACTGGTTAAACCAGTTGCTGATTTTCTTGGCGTTCCAGAAAGTGAATCTCAAATTGTAAAAGTAAATGAACATTCAACTGAAGTTACAATTCTACAATAATAAAGGTGACTTTATGCAAAAATTATTTTTCTCTCTTATTGCTGCTTATTTTGTAATAATAATCTGCTCTCAAAATATTTTAGCTATTCCTGCATTTGCACGGAAATATAATATGAGTTGCCAGACATGTCACTCACCTTTTCCAAAATTAAAAGATTATGGAGATGAATTCGCAGGTAACGGATTCGTTCTTGGTGATAAAGATGCTCCAAGATATTTTATAGAAACCGGAGATGACCAATTATCTCTATTAAGAGAAATTCCCTTAGCTATTAGATTAGAAGGCTATGTAACTTATAACAATCAAAAATCAGAACGATTTGATTTTTCTGCACCATATCTTATAAAATTATTATCAGGAGGCGCATTAACAAACAATATTTCTTATTACTTTTATTTCTTTTTAAGCGAAAGAGGAGAAGTTGCAGGTCTCGAAGATGCATTTATTATGTTCAACAATTTATTTGGTCAGGATTTAGATTTATATGTTGGACAATTTCAAATATCAGACCCGCTCTTCAAACGTGAATTAAGATTAACTTTTGAAGATTATCAAATCTACAGAGTAAAACCCGGTTTGTCGAATGCAAATCTTACATACGACCGAGGTTTAATGTTGACTTATGGTTTGCCAACAAAAACAGATATAATCTTTGAAGTATTAAATGGGACAGGAATTGGTGCAGCTAATAGTTTTAGAATTTTTGATAATGACAAATACAAAAATTTCTTTGGAAGAATTTCACAAGATATAATTGAAGGTTTTCGTATCGGCGGCTTTGGTTATTATGGTAAAGAAAATTTAGTCGACGACAAATCAAGAAAATTTACAAACACTTTTAATATGTGGGGTATAGATGCAACTGTAAAGCTAAAAAACAAACTTGAACTGAATTATCAATATGCTGAAAGAAAAGACGACAATGCAGAATTTTTCATGCAAAATTTCAAAACAAAGGGCGCTATGTGCGAATTAATTTATACTCCTAAAGGTGATGAAAGTAAATGGTATGGAGTTCTTTTGTATAACTGGGTTGATTCTGATTTTAACGAACTTGATTATAACAGCGCAACAGTAAGCTTGGGTTATCTCTTAAGAAGAAATATACGATTGGTAGGTGAATATACATATAACATCGAAAAAAAATATAATCAGTTTTCAATCGGTATTGTATCAGCATTTTAATTTAAGGGGCTGTCTGAGAATGAATAATTCAGGCAGCCCAAAATTTTATAATGAATTGATAAGTAAAACATTTTTGGCGATTTAATTTTTATTGAATAGCAAATTTAAAGGCTGAAGATATAAATAATTTTTTATAGAATATTTTTATAATATATTAATTTCATTGTTAGCTATATGAATTTATCATTCTTAGAAACCTGGTTATTAATTTTTTTGGCAATTTATATAAGCAATAAACTTTCCAGATTTGTACTCAGGCTCCCAAAGAAAAAGTAATCAAATTAAATAATACTTTTCCCGTCCAGCAATTTATTATTTCATTTACTTTATTTTGATAATAAGAATCATAGCATAACCTTAAATCAAGATATTCCTTTTTCTTACTCTTCTTATATCCCCATTAATTAATTTATTAGAATTGTTTAATTCATTTAAGTAATAGTGGCGTTTTCATCTAAATACTCTTCTTAAAAATTTTGAATTGTTTTATTCATAAAATCTTTCTTACAAATTTTACTTTCAGTTTATTATTGAAAATTAAATCCAATGTTCTAATTTTCCATTGAGCTAAAGTTAAACAGTAAGACAGGCATGTCAAAGGAAAATTTGTATTGAAGAAATTCTTAAGAAGAAAAAAAATAAGAATTTATGTTTAAGAGTTAATTAAAAGCAAATCATCAAATCAAAAATTACATTAAAAATTTTAATACTAAGTCACCAATAAAATAGCCAATTAGTGCAATTCCAAATCCAACAACAAACATATCGAATCCGCTCCTAAAAATACCACGACCCGTAAAAAAACTTCGGGCTGCCCCAACAGCAAAATGCATCAACATCGAAACTACAAATGATATCCATATTGCTAAACTTCCTTCCAAAAAGAAAAAAGGGAATATTGGTATTAATGCTCCTATAGCAGTAGCAAGTCCAGTAACCCAGCCTTCTGTAAATGGACTTATGCTTCGTTCTGCTAAACCAAGTTCTTCGTGCATTTTATCTTCGAGAGCTTGTTCAGGATTTTGCATAATTTCTATTGCTCTTTTCATAGCCTCATCTTTGTCAATTCCTTTGGCTTCATAAATTAATGCAAGTTCTTCTGTTTCAAGTTCAGGCATTAGTTTTATTTCTTCGGATTCCATTGCTTTTTCATGTTCGTAAACTTCTTTTTCACTTATTGCAGCTAAGTAACCAGAAGAACCCATCGACAATGCATCCGCTATCATTCCAGCTATTCCAGAAATCAAAATGATATGAGACTGTGCAGATGCACCAATAACTCCTGCAATTAATCCAAAATTTGCTGTTAGACCATCATTAAAACCATAAACTATGTTTCTAAGGAGTCCACCTGATTCTGCTGTATGCCAGGGTTCTGATTGTTCTCCAATTGAAACCATAAGTGATTTTGCATGTGCAGCAGAATCACGAGCCAATTTTAGTGCAATGTCCTTAGTTTGTTCTGCTCGTGAATTTTTATATAAATTAAGATATGATTTTACTTCTGAAGATTCCTCTTTTAACATTAGTTTTGATAGAAATGATGGTCCATACTTCATACTTAACTTTCTAAGCAATCTTGCTTTTAATGTTGGTCTAAGATTATCTACAGGAATAAGATTTTTATTCAAATGTTCAGTCCAAATGCTAATATGCTTTTCTTCAATTGATGCAAGTTTTTTATATAAAGTTTTTTTCTTTTCATCAGTTACTAATTCACTAAGAGTATGATATAAAAATGCAGCATCAACTTCTTCCTGGATTCTTTTCTTCCAGATATTTTTTGTTTTATTGTCTATCATAACTTAACATCTCTTTGAAATAATACTGATTGAAATTAGATACTTCTAATATACAAACTTTTAATTGTGGCTCTTTATCTGTATTAAGAAACTACAAAAAATTTTCTGTCAGAAAAATAAAAAAATTACTACTCAACAATCCAAAATGATTATTTTACTTTGATGCTGTAAACCTTATAACATTGTTCCTTATTGGTTTCAAAGTTTTCAAATAATCATATATTGCACCTAAATCTGCATTTGTCGGTAAATTAAGAAAGGTCTCGCTTTCTAAAAGGATTAGAACCTATTAAATTAGGTTGAAAAATGAATCTCATAAAAGAAAGGAGACCTCAAATGAAAAATAGTGAAAAAACAATATATAAACATTATCTGGCGATAGATTGGTCAATAGAAGATGTTTACATCGCAAGGATGTT